>Ga0163161_10000041_pt1 | contig 136862 bp, 92 predicted proteins | sample S45metaG_FD_129847 | JGI IMG/M metagenome (GOLD analysis project Ga0163161, IMG submission 129847) | Switchgrass rhizosphere microbial communities from Kellogg Biological Station, Michigan, USA - S4-5 metaG | ecosystem: Host-associated > Plants > Roots > Rhizosphere > Soil | place: USA... | reverse complement strand
GTCTTATGCAGTGCCAACAATAAGCCCGGCAAGTACTAACCTGTCATTATGTGCCGGAGGATCTGCTTATTTAGCAGTTCCTGCTAATACAGCAAATCTTGATAAATTAATCTGGACCCGTAACGGTGTAGAGGTAGCTCGCGGTGTTTCTTATTATATCGCTAATTTGGCTGGTAAATATAATGTTTCTATGGGAGCTGTTGGTTGTAATACCAATGCTGCAAATGAGCGTAATGTTACCACATCTGCTACAGCGGCATCTGGGGCTACATCAATAATCGCTTCTAACAATGGAGTTCTTTGCGGAAGCAACTCTGTAATACTTACAGCAACAGGAAACACTGCAAATGTAGTATGGTTGCATAACGGTGTAGAAGAAAAATCTGGTGCAACAGCAACCTTAACAGGTGATGCAAGTTTAGGAGAATGGTTTGCGGCTGTAAAAGACGGAAGCTGTTATTCTAAACCTTCAAATGTTATTACTATTACTAAAAGTACAGCAACAGGGCAGGTAACCCTTAACGCAGCTGATGCCTTGATAAACGGACAGTCTATAAGCACTTTTACTTCATTTTGTGCAGGCGGATCACTAGATTTAAGTGTTGCAAACAAAACAAATGGTGTTACTTATACCTGGTACAATGGTAATGATATTATCAGCTCTAACCCTTTTGTGGTGCCAACTAACTTAACTAAAATTACGTTACGTTTAGTGGCTGCAGATAATAGCGGTGCTACTTGTTCTAAAGAGGTAAACGCGGTAGATAAAACTGTTACAACAGGCGGTGCACCGGCGCAGCCTAATATTACAGGAAACTCTGTACTTTGCGGCGGTACTACAGATTTAACTTTGGTACCGGCAGCGGCAGGAACCTATACCTATACATGGTATATGAATAATGTAAAAATGACTCAGACTACACCAACTATTAGAGTAACTACACCAGGTGTAACATATACAGGTATGGTAACTAATGCTTCTGGATGTTCTAGTACACTGGCTACAAAAGCAATTGCGGCTGATGTTTCTGACTTACCGGTGCTTACATGGGTTGCTAAACCTACATTAGGGAATTATGGAACTTCTGTTAGTCTGCAGACCGCTATCCAGTTTGGTCCTGCGTCATCTTATATATGGACTGCTGATAAAGGAACTGTTATAGGTTCAGGAGCAAGTGTTTCTGTCCAGCTTCCTGCTTCAGGAACAGATGGTGCGACTTTAAACGTTAAGGTAACTGCTGTAAACAGCTGTGGTAAATCTGTTGAAATAACAGCAGCAATTACCATGAACAGCGCATGTCCTCAACCTGTGCTTACAGCACAGTCTGATCTTTCTCAAACAGTAACTGCAGGATCAGGTGCTGCGGTTTCGGTATCAGTATCGTCTGGGGTAAACCCAACCTACCAATGGTACAGCAATACATCTGCCAGTACTACAGGTGGTACAGCGGTAGGCAGTAATTCAACTTCGTATACTTATACTCCATCTGGAGCAGGTACAACTTATTTTTATTGTATTGTGACTAATGGTTGTGCGGGTAATCTAAAAGCAACTTCACCGGTATTTACGGTAACAGCAAATGCTAACCCGGCTACATTGCCTACAGGTGCAGGATCTTTAAGCGGTAAAGCTTGTTTTGATATTGCCGAGAGCAACGATGGCGGTTCTTGCGGACCATTAACTGGGCGTACAGCAAGTAAGGCCAATTTTAGCCAAACAGCTACCAACACGCAAACCTATACGTTTACAACAAGCGGTGCGGTAAGTAAAGTTCGTTTTGCTTATGTAGAATCTTTAGGGGGAGCTATTGTACAATCGCTTACTAATAATGGTAATCCAGCAGCTCTTAGTGTAAATGGAACAGTTACAGCAACGGTAGTATACAAAAACAATTTGAGCAGTACAAATGGTGCGGGTACAGGAACAGCTTTTGGTAAAACAACAGCAAATGCCTTAACGGTTGATTTATATGTAATTTATAATGACAATGCAGCAGGTACAGGTACAGATAAAACAGTAAAACTAACCGCAAAAATACAGGATTGTGCTTGTTGTGGTGCTATGATAAGCCCAACAGTGTTTAAATCGTTTATGTGTCATAACCTTGGAGCTAACGAAAGTTTAGATCCTATGGTACCTGATGCAGGTCTAGTGGGAGATTGGTATCAGTGGGGTAAAAAGACTCCAGCTGTAAAAGCTTCTGTACCTGCCTATCCTCCAGGTTCTACTACCGGGGTTGCTGGTTGGCCGGTTAATAATTTAGCAACTAGCTGGGGTCCTGTTAAAACAGCCTATGATCCTTGTCCGGCAGGTTATCGTATGCCTACCGTGAGTGAATGGAATGGAATGTTAGCTAACAATAAACTTACCCCAGTAGGAACTTGGAAAGGAAATGATCCGTATGGATTTATGTATACTGGAGCTAAATATGGAGATTTCTTAATGTTGCCTTCAGTTGGTACTCGTGTTGGATCAAATGGTGCATTGGTTAAATTATTGTACTCTAATACAACTTACTCTGGAATTTATCATGCTGCTGATAAATCGGGAGTACTTAGAATTCTATTACAGAATGGTATTAATTATGATACTGCTGTGATAGGTGGAGATCTGAGCGCAGGGTATGCTGTACGTTGTATATCAGAAAATTAATAATAAGGCGTAGTAAAATTTAGCAGTCTTTAATAATTTTTTAGAACATAAAACCTTAAAAGTGTTATGTTTCTCTAGACTAAGATAAACTAAGTTTTGCTAAAGCAAAAAATAAATAAAAGTCATGCGCTTTTCATGTCCTGCTATCCGGCAGGAATGAAAGGCGTATGCTTATTTAAAATAATAACTGTGTTAACAGTAAAAAACTTATATATTTGTAAGTAATTATTTTTCAGTATGTTAAAGATGTTGTATGAGGGGTAAAATGTGGTTAGTATGATGGTAATTATGTTTATGCAAATAACTGGACAAATAAAATTTTACCGCAAAGTTTGCAAAGGTGTTATCCATCCCGAAGCCTCGGGACACAAAGTTTTGTGAATTGCGCTTTGCTTTGAGATCGCCAAGAGAAAATCTGCAAAATCTGCAAGATCTGAGAGAGAAAAAATTGACTTCAATATAAAAGACAATATAGAACAAAACTTAGCGTAATTGCTTAGCGAACTTAGCGGTTAAATTTTTCAGCTACTCTCGTCCCGAAGCTTCGGGATAGAATAAAACGTAACGAACTTAGTAATTAAATAAAACAATTAAATTTTTTTGTAAAACTTAAAAACAATAACAATGATAAAAAAACTATTTATAGCAGGTTTTGCTTTGCTAAGCACAATAACCTCGTTGTCGGCACAAACCATACAGGTTGATTTTCCGCATTTTGCAGGAAAAGAATATAGGTATCTTCTGGATCATGGAGATAAAAAAGACACTATAGCATCAGGAAAACTGGATGCTTCGGGTAAAGCCACCCTTGTACTCCCATTAAGTAAAAAAGGATATGCCGGGCTTTCTCATTTTTTAATTAGAGAAGGTGCAGGTTTTGAGTTTATTGTAAATAATGAAAACTTTACGGTATCCTGCCCTGACGAACAGCCAAGTATGGAGAATATAAAATACACGGTTTCAGCAGAGAATAGTTTTCTGGTTGGTAGAATCTTAAAACAAAAAAGCATTCTGGAAAAAGCGGGAGTAGTGCAATTTGCACTTAAAACCTATAAAAAAGAAGAGCCTTTATATCCCGCCCTTGAAAAAGAAAAGTTAAATCTGGATCAGCAGTTTACGGCTCTAAAAAGCGAAACTACAAAAAGTACTTTATATTCGGCAAGATTTGCAGAGATCTACGATTTTTTATCGGGTGTAGGCAGCAGCTTAGACCAGACAGAAGAAGTTAAAGCCAAAGAAATGAACGCTTTTGTAACAGACAAAATGGATATGGGAGCGCTTTATACAAGCAGCTTGTGGGGTCCGGCAATCGAGAGCTGGTCACAATTGCAGCAAAACGTAATCAAAGATGATGCAGTCTGGTTACAGGATACTAAAAAAATATTTACCCGTATTAAAAATAATGGGGTGTATACTGCTTTTGCAGAAAAAATGGTAGCTGTTTTATCAAAAGCAGGCAAAGACGATATGGTAACAGCAATAGGGGAGTATGTAAAAAAATCGGGCAGGATAGAAAATCCCGGTCAAAACTTGCAGTACGCCATTACGGGACCTATTAAAGTAGCCCCGGTATTACAAACTGCAACAGGCAAAAAAGCAATCAAAAACAAAACGTTGTTATTTTTCTTCGAGTCAGGCTGTAACAATTGCGAGAATGAAATACATCAATTAATAGGTAATTACCAAGTCTTAAAAGACAAAGGTTACGAAGTAATCACAGTATCGGCAGATCTAACCGCAAATGCAGGCGACGGTCACAATCATGAATTTCCATGGAAAGAGCAGCTTTGCGATTTCAAAGGATTTACAGGAATAAACTTCAAGAACTATGGAGTCATCGGCACACCAACTTTCTTTATAGTCGACGCCAAAGGAAAAATCTCCGGAGGTCCATACGCAAGACTCATCGACACAAATATTTTAAAATAAATTTAAAAAAAAAACGGCTCTTTCTGAGCTGTTTTTTTTTAGTTTCTAAGTGACTAAGATGCTAAGGTTTTTTTGTTTGCTTCGTTAGTTTGACTAAAGCCTCGTGCCGGGTTTAAGGTTCGGGCTTAAAGTTAAACCACAAGGTGATCGCATGTAATATTTCTAAAGCAGTTCCGCAGGAACAAAATATATTGTAGGGATGGATTTTAATCCATATTCACAATCGGAACCCAATCCAATTCATTGCGAGGAAAAAGCTGTATGTCCTGAATTTCGCTAAAAGTTTTCACGCAGATTTAAAAAGATTTAAGCAGTTCTACACAGATTATAATTAAAAACAAATCGGCTAAAATTTGCTCCCGATAGCTCAATGTCATTAAGTTAAGCTTTTATAAAATAAAATCCGTTTTTATCCGCGTTTTTACGAAGTAAATCTGTTTTATCCGCGCCAAAATTAGACGCTGAATTTAGTGATTCGCTAAAGCGAAAACGCTGATAAAAACGGATTTTTCTAATTGCTTTCTTAATTATATTGTTAAGTAATTTTATAGATTCCCCCCTTAACTTAATGACATTGCCCGATAGCTATCGGAACTGCGTGAAACAAAAATCTTTTTAATCTGTACAATCTGTGGCTGAAAAACTCAGCTATAAGTTTGAGATATAATATTTTGACAATCTAAAAGGTTTAAAAATTAAAGACATGTTGTTGTTTTTCTGAGGAAAAATATAGTGCCACTTTAGCATTTTATAACTTCCAAAAACTAAGAAAAAAGCTCTAAAAAAATACTTAAAACTAAATTTAGAGCAAATCATCAGATCCTTAGCGACTTAGCTCTGTAAAGTGATTGATGAAAAATGCCTTATTCTAATATTTCAAAAACATATTAGGTACAAGACAGGTTTTCTTTTAGAATAATTTTGCCGAAAATAATAAGTAAAAATATGAAAAATAAATACATAACATTGGCAGTTTTGCTTTTGGGTTACACGTATGCTAATGCCCAAACGGGTATTGGGACGCTTAATCCTGATAATTCGGCACAATTAGAGATTTCTTCTACTAAAAGAGGACTTCTTATTCCAAGAATCTCTTTGGTTGAAACTAAAAATCAAGCCCCTATTGTTGGGTCTGCAGTAACTAGTTTATTAGTTTATAATACGGCTACTGTTAATGATGTTGTTCCTGGTTTTTACTACTGGGATGGTGGAAAATGGTTAAAAATTGCAAGAACAGACGAGTCTACTTTTGCAAATCTTTCACCAGACGAAAAAGCATCTTTAAAAGGAGATAAGGGTGATACTGGTAAAGACGGTACCTCTGTAACTATTAAAGGATCAAAAACAGCTCAGGGTGATTTACCACTTACAGGTAATACAGTAGGAGATGGATATATTATTAACGGTGACTTATGGGTTTGGGACGGAACTAAATTTAATAATGTAGGTCCTATTCAAGGTCCAAAAGGAGATCCGGGTATTCAAGGATTACCAGGAGCTAGAGGAGAGCAAGGTATTCAGGGATTACCTGGAACACCAGGAGCTAGTGGAGATCAAGGTATTCAGGGATTACCTGGGACACCAGGAGCTAGAGGAGAGCAAGGTATTCAGGGATTACCTGGAGATAAAGGAGATACTGGTAAAGATGGTACCTCTGTAACTATTAAAGGATCAAAAACAGATGAAGGTCAGTTGCCATCTACTAATAATACGGTAGGAGATGGATATATTATTAACGGTAATTTATGGGTTTGGGACGGAACTAAATTTAATAATGTAGGTCCTATTCAAGGTCCAAAGGGAGATCCGGGTATTCAAGGATTACCTGGAACACCAGGAACTAGAGGAGAGCAAGGTATTCAGGGATTACCTGGAGATAAAGGAGAAAAAGGAGATCCGGGTATTCAAGGATTACCTGGAACACCAGGAACTAATGGAGATCAGGGTATTCAGGGATTACCTGGAACACCAGGAGCTAGAGGAGAGCAAGGTATTCAGGGATTACCTGGAACACCAGGAACTAATGGAGATCAGGGTATTCAGGGATTACCTGGAACACCAGGAGCTAGAGGAGAGCAAGGTATTCAGGGATTACCTGGAGATAAAGGAGAAAAAGGAGATACTGGTGTATTTAATACAGGATCATTATTTAATTTAACTTCTGCAAATACTGCACTTACGGTAACAGGAGGAGGGCAGTTATTAACAGCTGCTACAGCTCTTGATATTAAAGGTGGTACAGCTGGTCAGGTCCTTACATCTAATGGTACAGCTTCTGCAAGTTGGAAAGCATTTAGTGGTGATAACCTTGGTAATCATATTGCAACGATGCCATTAGATATGAATTCAAATGTGATTACTTTTGCTCACAATGATGGAATAAAAGAACAATTTTTAGGTAGTGCGACTGCGGCTCGTATTGAACACATGCCTGGTTTTGTTTTAAAAACTGTAACAGGTGAAAAAGGAGCCAGAACGGGTGAATTTGCTTGGGCAAACCACGGAGGTACTAGTCTTATTGAACAAGAAGCAATGCGTCTTAATTCTTCTGGTAGTTTAGGAATTGGAACGGCGGCTCCTACAAATCGTTTGCATATAGCCGGTACAACAAACCCAATACGTATAGAAGGGGTACAAGCAGGAGCAGCAACAGAAAGTTTACTTTCAATAGATGCAAATGGTGTGGTGCATACAGTGCCTGCAGGAGCTACGACTGAGCCTTGGTTTAATGTAGCTACTAAAGCTGGTGCAACCCTTAATACTCAGGATGTTTATCAAATGGGTAAAGTTGGTATAGGAACAGCAACTCCGCATGCACAATTACATTTAGGAAATAGTGTTGCCGAAAGAAAACTTGTATTGTATGAAGATAAGGATAATGATACTGATTTTTACGGATTTGGTATAGCCAGTGGTCTTTTGAAATTCCAGGGACCTGCGTTTAGTTTTAATTCAGTGTTTATTACACCAGGAGTTTCTACTGAGGTTATGCGTTTAAATGGTAATGGTTTAGGGCTTGGAACAAGTGGTCCTACAAATAAATTACATGTTGTATCAACTGCAGACCCATTACGTTTAGAAGGGGTAAAAGAAGGAGCAGCAACAGAGAGTTTACTTTCAATAGGTGCAAATGGTGTGGTGCATACAATGCCTGCAGGAGGAAGTGAACCTTGGTTTAGCGTTGCTACAAATAAAGGAGCGACATTAAATACAGAGAATATTTATACACAAGGATGGGTTGGAATTGGTGTTACAGCTCCAACTGCCGGAAAACCAAATGAAAAATTAAGTATAAATGGATCAATAACAACCATGAACTCTACTTATGCGGATTATGTATTTGAAGATTATTTTCAAGGATTCTCTGATATTAAAGCAGATTATAAATTTAAAAATTTAGCCGAAGTGGACAAATTTATTAAAGAAAATAAACACTTACCGGGAATAACCCCTATAACAGAATTGGTGAAAACGAAAGAAGGATATTCTTTTAACGTAACGGAATTGTCAGTTCAATTATTAGAAAAAACAGAAGAGCTTTACCTTCACGTTATTGAGCAGGCTAAAGAGCTTGAAGAAAAAGACGCAGAAATTAAAGCAATGAATGTTCGTCTTGAAAAATTAGAAAAACTTCTGGGAAACAGATAATAAATAAGTTTGATTGGTTGATATGGTAAATCTTTACTTTTCATTTGTAATCAAAATGCATCTGGAAATAGGAAAGTTACAACCGTCAAAATTTCAAAGTTGACTATTTTACTTTAGTATATTTTCTCGAAATGAGGAGACTTCGGTTTCCTCATTTTGTTTTAAGATAGTTTGCGGGTCAAGTTTTTATAAGGGCTTAAAAATAGAACTGAAAAAGAATAAATATAAAGAGAGTTTATACTGATTGGCTCTTCTTAAGTCTTTGAATTTTCTTAGAAAAAGCATTGTATTTATTAAAGAAAAACAGAGAGGGAAGAGGTATGTGATTTTCATTTTGCAAATCATAGTACTGTAGTTATGTATGGTTTAAAAAAGCATACCAATTATTTGACCCTATTTTATCACACCAAAGACTTTTGCGGGTTTAATCTTTTTTGATATGCCTTTAATTTTGCACCGTAATTGAAACTTCAATGTGTCATAATTAATAAAAAATAGAGTATGAAAAAAAATGACTTATATAAAATAATAAAACCTGTTTTGTCATCCGGTAAGGTTTTGAGCGGTACATTGAGTTGTATGTTAATTTTACTGGTTTGCCAAGACGGACAGGCACAAGCAGCGAATAACGAGGTCTTTGTTAACGTTGGAAAGATGAGTGTGTCGGGAGATATCTTGTCAACCTATTTTGATTTTGAAAACCTGAGTCTGGACGGAAGTGATCCGGTATTTATTAATGACGGAGATTTTCAGGTTTATGCAAATTGGTACAATTCAGGTGTTGTAAATTTTAGTACAGTAGGACCAGATGGAAAAACGGCTTTTACCAGTTTCGGAAAAACATCTTTCTTAGGAGAAGGAAAACAAAATATTATAGATCGTAAAAATTCTAGTTTTCAGGATGTACTTTTTCAAAGTTATTCAGATGAATTAGTACCCTTTAATTTATCAGGAATAATTACGGTGAACAATAAAGCTATGTTTCAACAAGGAATCATAGATGCCGATTCAAATGATGGTCGCATGGTTTTTAATCAAAATGCATCTCATTCTCTGGCGAGTGATAATAGTTTTGTTGATGGTATAGTAAAGAAAATTGGAAGTTCTCAATTTGAGTTTCCGGTAGGAGATGATCTTTATTTCAGACCTAATTATTATGTAACCACAGCTTCAGAAAGAGGAGATGCCTATACCTCACAATATTTTTATCAAGCTACACCAAATGCTGATGGAGCGACAAATGACAATGGAATCTCATCGATAAACAGTAAAGAGTATTGGGAAGTAAAGAGAGAAAATGGACAAGACAATATTACTTTAAGTCTTTCATTAGATTCAAATACTACTCCAAGTGAATTTCTTAATCCACCAACAGGTAAAGAGGTTGTGATTGTACGTTGGGATGCTGCTTCCAATAAATGGATTAATGAAAAAGGAGCTGTTAGCATAGCAGAACAAAAAGGTGCAGGTTATTCAAAATTGTTAATGGCAAAAGTAAGTGGTTATGGAATTTTTACCATGGCATTGGCTACTAGTACTGTCGTTGATGATATAATTGTATACAACGCTGTATCTCCAAACGGCGACGGTGTGAATGATACTTTTCATCTTGCAGGAATTAAAAACTTTCCAGACAATACAGTTGAGGTTTATAATCGTTGGGGTGTAAGGGTTTTTGAAACAAAAGGATACGATGAGTCAGACAATGTGTTTGCCGGATATTCTGATGGTCGTGTAACAATTAAGCGTGGAGAAAAGCTTCCTACAGGAACTTACTTTTACATTATAAGATACAATAACGGACAAAAAGGAGTAGAGAAATCAGGATATCTATATATCAATAATCAATAAGAATTAAAAACAATTTAGAATTAATGAAAAAGCTTTTATATATAACAACAATATTGTTATTGGGAATTTTCGAGGCTTCGGCTCAGCAAGAATCTCAATATACACAGTATATGTACAACACAATGACTTTTAACCCTGGATATACAGGCTCGAGAGAAGTAGTAAGTGCAATGGGTTTATACAGAACTCAATGGGTTGGTTTGGACGGTGCTCCAAAAACCATGAATTTTTCGATACAAAGTCCACTTGGTTACCATGGTAACGGAATAGGATTGAACATTGTAAGTGATCAAATTGGGCCAACAAAGAATACTGGAGCAATGGTTAGTTATGCCTATACTATTGCAACAAATTATGATAACAACTTAAAAGTATCTTTTGGTATCTCTGGAGGTTTTGACAATTTTGAGGTAGATTATACAAAATTAAGTATTGAAAATCCTGATATCTATATGACAGGAAAAGAATCTCAATTTTCGCCAAATGTAGGCGCTGGAGTTTATGTACATACTTATAATTGGTATGTAGGAGTTTCAGTTCCTAAATTGTTAAAAACAAACTTTTATGATGATACAGCTGCATCTGTTTATTCTACAAAATCTCATTTTTATGGTATTGCAGGGTATGTTTTTGATATTAATCCATATTTAAGATTTAAGCCGGCGGTTTTGGTAAAAATGGTCTCAGGTGCTCCTTTAGCAGTTGATTTGTCTGGAAACTTCTTAATTAATGAAAAATTCACACTTGGAGCAGCATATCGTTTGAACTCTTCTTTTAGTGGTTTGGCTGGTTTTCAGGTTAACGATGCTATCCAGATTGGATATGCTTATGACCGTGAGACAAGTAATTTAAGTAAATATAATTCTGGTTCTCATGAGATTTTCTTAAGATTTGATTTCTTTAATAATTTGAACAAACGAATGATAAACCCAAGATTCTTTTAATAAATGAATATAAAAATACTTATGAAAAAATATTTTTTACTCTCAATAGTATTATTTGGATTGCACAATTCTTATTCGCAAACCAAATTAATTAATAAAGCTGAGAAAGAATACGATCAGTTAGCATATGCATCTGTAGATGCAAAAGATCTTCAGGATAAACTTATTGAAAAAGAATACAATTCTCCTGCAATATATTCAAAACTGGGAGATTCGTATTATTTCAACGGAAATTATAAAAAAGCCCTTGTAGCCTATAATCAAATGTATAAGCTAAAAGGAGAAGACGAGGTTATTCCAAACGAGCAGTTACTTCGTTATGCACAATCTTTAAAGTCTAACGGTCAATATAGTGAAGCATCAAAAATCATTAAATTACTTAATGAGAAATCAGATAAAAAACCACTTTACGCCAATACAGATTATTTAAATGATATAAAAAAACAATCAAACAGATATACGATTAAACCGGTTTCTATTAATTCGAGAATATCAGATTACGGTACAGCATATTATGGTACAGATAAAGTAATTTTTACTTCGGCAAGAGATACAAATGTTGTTAAAAAATACATTGATGCCTGGACAGGGAAACCTTATTTTAAACTTTATGAAGCGACAGTTACCTCTGAAGGAGACTTAATAAATGCTAAAAAATTAAACGGGAAAGTTAATTCTGTTTTTCATCAGTCTACTCCGGTTGTTACTAATGACGGAAATCAAATGTATTTTACCAGAAGTAACTTTTTGGGCGGTAAATTAGGATCAGACAATGCAAAAACAAACCACTTAAAAATTTACAGAGCAACACTTGTAAATGGAGTTTGGGATAAAATTGAAGATCTTTCTATTAATAATGATGCATACTCTAATGCGCATCCTGCATTGAGCCCTGACGGGAAAAGTTTAATATTTGCTTCGGACAGACCTGGTTCTTATGGACAAACAGATTTATTTGAAGTAGAAATTAAAGCGGATGGTACTTTTGGAGAAGTAAAAAATATGGGACCTTCTATTAACACTATCGGAAGAGAAACTTTTCCATTTGTAACTAAGACGGGGCAACTTTATTTTTCTTCAGACGGACAACCGGGATTAGGTGGGTTAGATGTTTTTGCAGGAATTAAAAATAAAGACAATAGTTATAATGTGGTAAATGTTGGAGAACCAATTAACTCAACTAGTGATGATTTTGCATTTGTAATGGATCAGGATTCTCATAAGGGCTTTTTTACTTCTAAAAGATCTGATAAAGATAAGATTTACGGCTTCAAAGAGTTAGAACCTCTTGATATTATCGCTCGTAATCTTACTGTTGCAGGAAAAGTTTTTGACGATACTACAGGTGAATTATTACCTAAGGTTAAAATTAGTTTATTTGATGCCAATAATAAAAAAATAGATGAGTTTTACACGGATAATAACGGTGAATACTTATTAAAAACAAAAGTACTTCCTGGTGATTACACTTTGGTGTATGAGAAAACAGGATATACATTGAGCAGCGATCCTATCAAAGCTAAAGCAGGTGAAGATACTACAATAATATTAGATGATAAACGTCTTAAGGTCGATCCAGATGCTTCTCAGCTAATTGGTGAAGGTGGTAAAGTGATTACTGATGGAGATGATCTTGCCAGAAGCCTTGGCTTGAAATCAATTTATTTTGATTTGGATGGATCAAGAATTAAAAAAGCTTCAGTTGTAGAATTGAATAAAGTGGTACAGCTCTTGAAAGATTACCCAACAACTACAGTAGATGTTAGGTCACATACAGACAGCAGAGGTAATGATGCTTATAATATGAAACTTTCTGAGAGAAGAGCTAAAGCAACGGTAGACTATCTTTTAAGTAAAGGAGTTAAACCTAATAGAGTAACAGGAAAAGGATTTGGTGAAACTGAATTATTAAACAAATGTGGTATTGAAATAAAATGTACCGTTAAACAGGACGAAATAAACAGACGTTCTGAGTTTATAATACATCTTAAAAAATAATAAAAGGTTAGGTTTTACATTTAGGAGAAGGGTATCTGAAAAGATACCCTTTTTTGTTTCTTTAATTGAGATTGTATTACTGCACTGATTTTTTTTTAGATTAAAAATAGATTTGCCTAAATGGTTGAAGAGAATAAAAATGGTAATAAATTTGTTAGAGTAAAAGAAAATTTCAGTATTTCTTTATGCCTTTTAAATACTATTGTCAGATCAATCCCAAAACCTGTAAAGAGAGAAAAATTGCTGCAAAGAACATTAAGTTTTTTACTCTTAGTTTTTGTAAAAGGCATCCCCAAGCCTCGGGGCACAAAGTTTTGTATTGATTTAGCTTTGCAAACTCTGCACTTTCTAAGACATTCTGAAATAAAAAACTTTGGTTTTTCTGCGGTAAAAAATAATTTGAGAATATATTTTTAATGTTTTTCTACAACATTTAGTATTGATCCCTATTGTCTTCCAGTTCTTATCTGCAGTTTAATTGTGGGATTGTATTATGACAAATCTATTGTGTTACAACCGTTTTAATCATTGAAAATGCTTGTAGTATAGTTTGGTATAAGTTGTAATTAATTGGCGTTAAATAAGGCAGGAAAGAGAAGGGTTAAAGGAGATAAATACCTTTTAGTTAGTAGTAAAGGACTAAAATATAGTAGCAAAAAAGGTTGATTTTTTTTGTAAAAATCAACCTTTTTTAAATGTAGAAAACAAACATATATTTTTACATAGCATGACGTAGGTTTGGATTAATTTTGTGATGTGCCTTTTTTATAAAATCTTCAGATGGTTTTCTTTTAAAAAGTGCATAATATTTAGAACAAAAATAGCTTAATTTACTGTAGTTGAGTTCATAAATAATCTCTGTTAAGGTTTCGTAATCACCACTTTGGAGTAATTTATTGGCAAGGATCATTTTTTCTCTAATGAAAAGATTGTTTGGAGTGTCATGAAAGCGTTTTTTAAAGATCATTTTATATTTTGAAGATGACATTCCTGCCATTTGAGATAAAAAAGGTACAGATGGAAAAGGATTATTTAAGTTGTCCAGAAGGTATGTTTTTGTTTTTGTAACTGCTTGAATTTCTATTTCAGAAATTTCATCTCTGACAGTAGTTGAGTTTTCATATCTATTTAAAAATTCCCCAGTAATTTTAACGAAATACCCTTTAGATAAGGATCAAACGATGCATCATAGATTGATTTATCCATTATTGATTTAATTAGTAAAAGACTATTACTATCTATTGTATCATAGTAATAAAGGGATTTTTTAGGGATCTTAATTTCTCTGTTACCATTTTCTTCACTTGGATGATTTTTGATCAATTCTTTTAGCAGTTTTTTATCAACAAGAATACGTAAAGCAAGTGTTCGGTCACCTACTGCCGGTCTAAAAGAACTTTCCGTCTGATTGTCTATGATAGCAAGGCTTAAATGATCAGCAGAACCAATTTTATAATCAACATCATCAATTTTAATGAGATTGACACGCGGACTCAAATCAAAATGAAATATATATAACTCGTTTTCAGACTTAAGCCTATTCATGCTTATGGGGGCATCTAATACAAAATCTATAAATAATGCAGAGATCCCTGGCGTGATCTGAGTAAAAAAAGAGCTTCCGTGGCCAAGGGTTTCCGGAATGAGGATAATCTTATTGTTTATAAGCTTTCCATCCATCTCCTTAACAAGCTGATGTTGCCATTCTGGAGTTAAACTATAGAAATGTGTAAATTTTTTCATAAAAAAAAATTATTGGTGGTATTTAAAAAGTCTACAATTGTTTTACGTATGTTTTTGGTGATAAGCCAAAATTCTCTTTGAATTTTGATGCAAAGTAGGAGTTGTTTGTAAAATGAAGCTGATCAGAAACTTGTGATATAGATAATTTTTTACTTTCAAGAAGCTCTTTTGCTCTAAGTAATTTGTTATCCATAAAAAAAGAGTTTGGTGTCATGCCGGTTATTTTTTTAAATAAATTTTTAAATTTTGATTCAGACATGTTTGCCATTTCTGCCATCAGTCTAATAGACGGGAAATGAGCATTTATATTATCGATCAAATATTTTTGTATGGCAATGATATTGTCCAGATCTGATTCATTAACAGTTTGTATAATGATTCGGTTACTGGATATTTTTTTCAAATAATTAGAAAGTAACATATGAACAGTTCCTTTTAGATTTAGATCAAAAATATCCCCGCCAACTTTTAGCTTACGCAAATCATCCAAAATGTGAAAACTTTCGTTGCTCATCCTGTCAAATCTGATGATTGTGTTTCTTTTAGGGTCAGTAATTTTGTCTAAATCTCTAATCGTAATATTATGTGCTTTTGCAACAGATTCTATTACTGTTTTTTTTACAAATATATTTAAAGCAAAAGTTCGGCTTCCTGTCTTTACCTCATAATCGGTTACCAGTGTTCCGTCAATTGTAGCGAGATTAAAGTTCCATCTGTTTACATTGTACACCTGATTTTTTTTTGTGACAGTAGCTTGTCCATCAGTTAAGTTATAATATAACCCCACAAAATCAGTTTGTAAATTTTTTTGTGTAAAATGTAGATCCTTGTGGTAGGTTACATCAACATAATAAGCTACAACTCCTTTTTCGCATTCAAGAAAATAGCGTACGCCGGTTTGAATATCGTCAGAAGCCTGGATAAAATTACCATCAATTTTTCCTTCAAGTTGATTTGCCAAATGCTCAGCCCAACTTAAGTCAGCACTGTAAAAGTGTTCAATTATTTTCATATTGATAAGTGTAATTTATTATAAAGTTAGTTTTTTTTGTGTTAAATATTTGATTTTTAGATATTTTGTTAAGAAAAATTAATTCCATGTTGTAATTTTTTAAGTAGTTAGATTTTTATGCTAAATAGTGATTTGCTTAAAATTTGGTTTTGTTAGTAAGTGTTTAAAATTGGTACACACTAGATGTTTATGTTTTATAGTGATATTAATTTGACTTATTGTAGACAAAAGATGTGCCCAAATAGTTGTATTGGTTATAACGCATTGTGAATTAAACCATTCCAAAATTTAGGGGAATAATTTTCATTTTTTGCATAGGAAATTTAAGGCCTTGCGGGGATTAATTACCCGTTTTTTGCCTATATTATTTTTTGACTAAGTGTCTTACGATCTATTTGAAGAATTTGTGCTGCCTTTGTTTTATTATTTCCTACGGCAGTCAATACCTTTAAGATCTGTTCTTTTTCGTATTCTTTTAATGACTTAAATAGCGATGATTTTTCAGGTAAAGCATATTTTAGGTGCTCGGGAATTTGCTGAACGTCTATTATTTCATCGCTCATGATGATCATATGCTGGATTATATTTTCTAATTCCCTAATATTACCCGGCCAGGAATAGCGTAATAAAATCGCATTAACTTTTTCATTTATTGTAATTGCCGGTTTATGATATTCAACGGCATATTTTTTTATAAAGTTATTTACCAGCGGAATGATATCTTCTTTTCGCTCTCTTAATGGCGTTGTTTTTATATTTACGACATTAATGCGATAATACAAGTCTTCTCTAAAGGTACCTTGCTGAACCATTTTTCGTAGATTATTATTGGTAGCACATATAATCCTTACATCTAGTTTTTCCGGACTTCTGGCACCTACTTTAGTAATTTCTTTTTCTTGTAAAACTCTCAAAAGTCTTGTTTGCACTGCCATTGGTGCAGTACCAATTTCATCCAGAAATATAGTCCCGCCCGAAGCAGCCTGAAAAAGACCAATTTTTGATTCTAGCGCTCCCGTAAAGGCGCCTTTAGTATATCCAAAAAGTTCAGATTCCATTAAAGTTTCGGGAATGGCTCCGCAATTCACAGAAATGAAAGGCATACTTGCCAGTGCGCCTTTATAATGTATCGCTTTGGCAATTAATTCTTTTCCCGTTCCGCTTTCGCCTTCAATTAAAATATTTACTTTATTATTCTGAACACGTTTTATAATCTCAATCAAACTCTTAAATTGATTAGAGTATCCTACAATGCCGGCATAATCATTTTTATCTCCAGATGTATGACTGTTATGGTCAGGTTTATTAGGATTATTTTTTGTTTTAACGATAGAGTTATCAATCGCACTATAAAGCTCTTCGCTCGTAAATGGTTTTGTGAGATAATCTAATGCACCGGATTTTATCGCTGTAATAGCATTGTTAATTGATGGAGATCCGGTTATAACCAATTTTGGCATTAAAGGGAAATGATCTTCAGCATATTTTAGTAATTCTATGCCGTTTATTTCAGGCATATTAAGATCTGTAATTAGCAAATCGATAGTATTATATTTTAAAACATCGATAGCTTCCGTTACTGATGAAGCTTTATAAGGATGATAATTAAAAGTTTTTAAATTTCTTTGAAGCACATCAAGCATATCGTAGTTATCGTCTACGATAAGTATATTTTCTTTTTTTGGACTCATGCTATATTAACTTAGGGGTAATTGTACTTTAAAAATTGTTCCGCACGGAAGATTGTCCTTCACGCTTATTTCGCCATTGTGATTTTTGACAATGCCATATACTACACTCAATCCCAGACCGGAACCATCAGTTATTGGCTTAGTAGAGAAAAAGGGCTCAAATATTTTTTGTTTTAGATTTTCGGGTATTCCGGTTCCTTGATCTTCAATCGTTATATAGAAGTTTTGCGAATCACCTTCAATTATAATTTTGATTGTACTTTTTTCGGGAGAAACATAAATAGCATTTATGAGTAAATTAAAAAGAACCTGAGTGATTTGTACCGTATCGATTTTGGCAAAAATGGAATCGTTTTTAAATATTAATTCATTCTTGATTTGTTTTTTTTGAAAGTTTTGTTTCAAAAAAGACAAAGCAAAAGTTATGATGGGTTTAATTTCTTTTGTTTCTAATTGCTGTGGCATTTCGCAAGAGAAAAACATAAGTTTTTTGACAATTTCGCGAGAATGTATCACAGAATTTATTACAATAGAGATATCTGCATCAATTTCCGGATTAGTATTATTACTTTTAATTAGTTCTGCAAAACCTAATATATTTGCTAGCGGAGTGTTAAGTTCGTGAGCGATACCAGCAGTCATTTCGCCAAGTATTGACAGCCTGTCCATTCTTTCGGCACTTCTTTTAAGCAGTGCTTCTTTTTTCAGGTTTAGAGACTTCTCGACATAATTACTGATTTCTAATGCAATTGTATCCAAAAGTTGCTGTTCGTCCGGGAGAAAATCGTTTTGAGTATGTTTATTTTGTAGATAATGAACTTTAATATGCCCGGCATTCTGATTGCTGATTTTTATAAAACTCTTTTGAAAAACAGTTTCTGAGGCAATTTCAGATGTTGATAAAAAGTAATTCTCAATGTCAATTTCTACAATGGCATCATCGTTAAATCGCCATGCTTTTTTTATGGTAGAAATCACTTTTTTCAGTACCTTTTTTTCGATGTGATCCGATTGTGATATTATTTTCGAAATCTCATAGAGACACGTTAATTCCTTAACCCTTTCTTTGAGTTTTTCTTCAGTTGTGGTAAAATTCATTTTGTAGGAAATTATTTGTAATCTTTTTAAATTCTAATCAAATGTAATTAAATATTTTAATTGAAGTTATATTTGATTGGTTTTATTTAACTATTTGAAAACAAACTAAATAGCTCCTGTTTATAAGTCTTAAAATGATATTTTTTTACCTTATTCAGGTGTTTTTTACAGGGTTTTTTATGTAGACAAAAGTTTATTTTTATAAGAATTGAAAATTTTATTTTTGGAGTTGGATTCTTATTTTTTTGAACGCAGGTTTTGCTTTTTATTTGATGAAAAAAAAACGATTTTCAGGAGCTAAAAAATGCCTCTTTTAATACAGATTTTAACTTAATATAGTATAGCGTTAAAAAACTTATTCTAACACTTTAATAACCTCACAGGGCAGTCGGAATATTACACTTAAGATAATTTTGAATCGTGGTTTCGGGTAGTATAAAATTCTATTTTGCAGAGATCATAATTAATCCTATACATAAATATCACTAAAACCTTAATAAGTTATGAATACTTCTAATTTTTCGTTGGAGTTCGAATTAAATAATTCCGAAATACGAAAACTCAATAAAATGTATTTTAAGGATTTGTATAAAGAGAGAGTCGTAATTGCTTCTTTTTTGATTTTACTTTTTTTAATGTTTTTTGATTCCTTTAGTTTTAATGATGATAATGAGTTTTTTCAATGGATAATAAAAAACGTTGTATTGATTTTACTTTTTTTCATGTTCCAATACTCGATTGTAAATTCAATATGCAAAATCATTTTTCAGTTAGCAAAGAAGCTATTAAAATTTGATGCATTTTTTAGTAAATACAAATTCAATTTCACTAATTCTTTTATATCCGTTCATTCGCCATTGGGGGAATTTGTTCATAATTGGAGTAAGATTGAAAAAGCAATTTTAACAAAGGATTTTTTCTTTCTATATGTAAAAGACAGAAATGGATATATTATCTCAATTTCTAATAAATGCAATGATAGAAATATGAGTGAACTAATTGATTTTGTAGAGAAAAATGTAACACAGGTTACAAAAGTCTAATGTATAAAGTGCTCATAAACAAAATTTTGAAAAGACATACAAAACGTATGTTCTGTTTAATTAAGAAGTAAAAAAGCAGAATAAAAAAGTCTTATTTTGATTGTTTTATGACTTATTGTGTTATGTAATCTATTGGTAGTCAGCGTAACTTTGCAAAGTTTTATTATTAAAAGATTTCTAAAAGAAATAGAGATGGAGAAGGAAAAAATTTTGGTACGAGATAATCAGGGAACATTTTTAAAAATGTTTAAACGAAGGTTCAAAGATGACTTTGAATTTCATGAAAGTTCATTTTTAGCTGTTGATGAGAATGAATCTACAGATTTTGAGCGTTGCATTTATGTGGTATATAATAAGACTGAATTTCTTGATTTTTTGAAACTGGATAAAAAAGGCACCAATATTCTGGTGTGTTTATTTAATAAACAATTATACAGCAGTTTGTCTTTTTTAGATGATCTTAAGAATCTGATTTTATTGGATGGTACCAGAAATAAGGCAGAAATCATAAAGGATTTAAAATTGTATTTTAAAGAAAAAACGGATTTAGAAATGCCAACTGTACCAAAAGTAATATCTCAAAATTTAAGTTTTTTAAAGTCGAGATTTAACAATTTTGATAAGGCCTTATTTTTTTTAATGTAGTTTGTGTTTTTTTATATTTTCTATTCTTAAATTAGAATAGAAACTGTTTTTGCAGGGTATATGTTGTTCTATATCCTGCATTTTTTGCTTAAAAACGTCACTTTTTTATTTTTTCGATCTGTATTGTTTCTTTTAATAGAAGTGCTGTGAAAAGGAAAGGAATTAGTAAGTATGTGATTAATAAAGTGTTATGTTTTTGAGGTTTCAATTTGTGACGAATCTTTGCTCAAGTGGCTAAAACAGTGATAAATTTAACATCAAATTTGGTAAATCTATCGCCGAAAATTTTATTTTTGCTGCTTAATTTAATAAGTATAAGCATGAAAGATCTATTAGTAAAAATCAACGCCGAAATCGAAGCATTCAAAGCAGAAGCAGAATCTTTAACTGAGAAAGGTGTTAAAGCTGCTGGACCAAGAGCACGTAAATCAACTTTGGAAATTGAAAAACTTTTAAAAGAGTTCAGAAAAGTTTCTATCGAAGAATCAAAAAAATAATATTTGTATTCAAAGATAAAAACCTCGTTTAAGAAATTAAACGAGGTTTTTTTATGCCTTGTCCTGAAGGGAATCACTTTGTTACATAATGAAAATAATAATAACCCGTTGGGTGTAATTACTGATCAACGTTAAATGTTGTGTAGAAACATAAAAATGTACCAGCTAATTATTTTTTACCGCAGAGAATGTAAAGATTTTTATCTAAGAATGCCATAGAAAGCGTCCTGACGCCTTGGGATTTCTTTTATAAAAGCTGAAAGTAAAAAAACTTTACGTTCACTCTGGTAAAATTAAATCGGTTTTGAATAGATTATTAATTTATAGGGATTGGCTTATTAAAAATAAGGAATAAGAAAAAAATCTTATAAATAAAGATGTATATGTGAATATTGTTTGTTTGTTTTTGTGAAATATCTATAAATTAGCTTATAATTGTGCTTTCTACACAAAACCAAAAAACATCACCTTATTTTGAAGTATTTTGTTCTGCATTTTCTACTTTTAATTGGCTTTGTATCCAAAGGTCAGGCACAGGATAATCCCGTAAAGTTTCTTGATATATCTGATGGTTTATCGAACAATTCAGTAACTACAATTTTTCAGGATAGAGACGGTTATTTATGGTTTGGAACTTATGATGGACTAAACCGCTACGATGGTTATAATTTTAAAGTCTATCGCAATAGAATCAACGATAAAAACTCGCTGCTGTTTAATACGATTTATAATATCGAAGGAGATTCGAGAAATAATATCTGGATTGGAGGCTCTAACGGAATCTGTATTTATAATAAAACCAATGCTACATTTCGCCCCGTTGAATATATTGTTTCAAATAAGAAGCCCAAAATCTTACAAGATATTATTCATCAAACCAGTTCGGTTTCTGATAATTTAGTTTTGGTGGCATCACAAAATCTGGGATTAATTAGTTTCGAAAACGGATTATTTGTAGGTAAACATATTCCGCTTAAAGCGAAGGACAATAAATCTATTATCGATAATTATGATGCCATAGCAATTCAGACAGACCTAAAAAATGGGCATTGTTGGATATATGTTAAAAATATTGGTGTTTGTAGTTACAACAATTCTACAAAAAGTTTGAAAGTTGTTTTCCCGCTTTCGATAGAAGTTAAAGCAATGAAATCTGCTGTAGATGGTAATCTTTGGCTCGGAACTGACGAAGGTGTTTTTCTTTTTAATACCAAATCAGGTACTCTTTCAGATAATTATCTTCCAAATAAATGCAGCGTTACAGATATTCTTCCGGATAAGAAAAAAGACCTTTGGATTACAACAGACGGTTGCGGAATCTACAGAGTGATTGGCGACAATAAAAAAGCCATTACGTCGAATACGGTAAAAGACAATAATCTGGTCAAAAGTAATTCGGTTTGGAGTTTGTACGAAGACAAATCAGGAAATAAATGGTTTGGTACGCTACGAGGCGGAATTAGTATGTTGAGTAATACGCCCAAATATTTTAAAAGTATAAGATATAATGCCAATAATCCAGCTGAGAATTTTATTTTATCCTTCTGTGAAGACGAAAAAAAGAATCTTTGGGTAGGTACAGATGGGGCGGGATTAAAATATTGGAATAGAAAAAACAATTCATATGTCAATTACAGTAATAAGCTTTCCAGTCCCTTTATTACCAGTATCATTCGGGACAATAATAACGAAATTTGGCTCTCGAGCTGGGCAGGTGGTGTCAATAAAATAAATCCAAAGAATAATACCGTTACACATTATTCCTGTTATAATCCGTTTACTAAACAAACAGAAAAAAACATTTGGTTCGTTTATAAAGATTCTAAAGCTAATATTTGGGCGAGTGCCACAAACGAAGGTTCATTGTATTTATTCAACAGAGCTCAGAATAACTTTGACCTCTTTGATAAATCCATCAGTAATTTGCAATGTCTTATCGAAACAAGTGATGGCAAACTTTGGGGCGGAAATTATACGTCGTTATTTTCGATAGAAAAAGCATCACGAAAAATCAGTAAAGTAACTATTGGGAATCCAGTAAGGTGTATTCATGAAGACAAAGACAAGAATCTCTGGTTGGGAACTCAGGAAGGTGGATTGTTATTGTTTGACCGAAAAACAAACACCTTCAAAAGACTTACTACAGATGATGGTTTGCCATCGAATACTATTTTGAGATTGCTCGAAGATAAAGAAGGAAATCTCTGGATGAGTACTTATAACGGCATTTGCAGATTTGATAAAAAAAGAAAAACTTTTAGAAATTTTTCTGTAAACGATGGGCTTCAGAGCAATCAGTTTAGTTTTAATGCAGGAATTAAATTATCGTCAGGAGAATTTTTGTTTGGAGGAATCAATGGTTTTAATATCTTTTTTCCCGAGGCAATTAAAGGGTACAATCAGGAAAATAATTTATTATTGACTGATTTTTATGTAAACAATCAGTCAATTGAAGACAATAAAGCAGATCTGGTTTCAGAATGGGATTCTGGAAAAATCAAAGAAGTGAGTTTGCCATATGATCAAACTACCTTATCACTTGAGTTTGTTGCCTTGGATTATAATAATGCCGACAAAATAAATTATGCTTATTTTCTTGAAGGCTGGGACGAACAATGGAATTTTGTGGGTCAGGCCCGAAAAGCAAATTATTCGAGATTACCCGAAGGGAAATATACTTTTAAGGTAAAAACAACCAATTTTAAAGGCGGCTGGAATAAAGAAGAAAGCCTGATTACGATAGAGGTATTACCGCCTTGGTATAGAACCTGGTGGGCATATGCATTATATTTATTGGCAGGTATTGCGAGTATTTTTGCTTATTTGGAATATCATAAAAACAAGGAAAAACTAAAGTATAAGGTTAAAATTGCTGAACTGGAAAGCAAGAAAGAAAAGGAAATTGCCGAAAAACAATCGTCGATGTTTACTTATATCTCGCATGAGTTTCGCACGCCACTATCGCTAATTATTAATCCGTTGAAAAAAGCGGTTCAGAAAGAAAGTGTTCAAAACGGATCATCAGGAAGTGATTTGGCAATTGCACATAGAAATGCTAGACGACTATTGAGTCTGGTAGATCAGTTATTGCTTTTTAGAAAAGCCGAAAACGATGCCGATTCACTTAGATTATCTACAATCAATGTAAATAATTTATGTAACGAAGTGTATCAGTGTTTTGTAAATCAGGCAAAAGAGAAGAATATCAATTACAATTTTAATATTCCTGATCATGAAATTGAGATTATAGGCGATTATGAAAAAATCGAAATCTCGTTGTTTAATTTAATGTCAAATGCTTTTAAGTACACACCAATTGGCGGAACAATTAATCTTAATCTTGATGAGAATGATCGTGAAGTAATTCTTGAAATCGCTGATAATGGCGACGGAATTGAAAAGAAAGACATTGACGTTATTTTTGAAAAATTCAAACAAATCAATTCTAAAGTTTCAGTAGGAACCGGTTTTGGAATAGGGCTTTATATTGTAAAATATTTTGTAGACAAACATAAAGGTACCGTAAGCTGTACAAGCGAAGTAGGGAAGGGAAGTGTGTTTACACTCATATTTCTAAAAGGTAACACTCATTTTGAAGATGTAGAAATTACTAATGAAATTCCGCAAAGAAGTCAATTATTTAATGAATTGATTGTTGATGAAATCGAAGATAATAATCCATTTTCTAACGCTTTGGTTTCAGAAAATGATTTCCAAAAAATAATGCTGACGGACAAACGCACCGTTTTAATAATTGATGATAATGCCGAAATCAGAGCCTATCTGATCAAATTGTTCTCGGAGAATTACATTGTTTACAGTGCCGAAAATGGAGAAGAAGGTCTAAAACTTACCAAAAAACACATGCCAGATCTGGTAATAAGCGACATTACTATGGAGCAAATGGACGGTCTTGAATTGTGCCGAAAAATAAAAGAAGATGCTGCTTTATCTCATATTCCGGTAATTTTATTAACCGCATCAAAAAATCCTGAAACACATCTACAAGGAATTAGTGATGGAGCTGATGATTATATCACAAAACCATTTGATGATGATATACTCGTGGCGCGTGTAGAATCTTTATTAAGAAACCGTAGCAATCTAAGAACCTATTTCTTAGACAGTATTACGCTTAAAGAAAACACACAAAAAGTTCCTGTAGAATATCAGGAAATCCTAAAGAAATGTATTGATATTGTAGAAGCCAACATTCACAAAAGGGATTTCACTATTAAAAACTTCGCTCTCGAAATGGGAATGAGCCATAGAACGTTGTACACAAAAATCAAAATCATTTCCGGACAAACGCTTAATGCTTTTATCCGATCAGTCCGGATTCGAAGAGCAGCCATGTTAATGCTCACCGAAGATATTAATATAACTCAGGCAAGTGCCGAAGTTGGTTTTGAAGATCCTAAATATTTCAGACAGCAATTTGTGAAGCTGTTTGGAATGACACCTTCAGAATACATTAAAAAATACAAAAGTTCGTTCAATGCAGATTTGAATGTTATTAAGTAAAAGGTTTTTATTTTCATTTTTTTTTTTTTTTTTCGAGAAGTTCCGAAGGAACAAAATATATTGCAGAGATGTCCCGAGGCTTCGGGATCAATCCATCATTCGCAATTTGAACCACAATCTTGTCATCTCGACAGAGGAGAAATCCTCGCAAGCAGCTCTACAAAGATTGGCGATTTTTTGAACCACAATCTTGTCATTTCTAGGGAGGAGAAATCTTCGCAAGTAGCTCTACAAATACTATGTTACTTTGTGGAATTTTTAGTGAGATTGCTTCGTTCCTCGCAAAGACAAATGCTGGGTTCACTTTGTGGATTTTGTAATACGATTTCTCCTTCCTCGCAATGAAAAAGAACTGTATTCAAAAAGACGCAAACGTTTTAGCTGTAAAACCATATCAAAATCAGATAATTACGTATTATTTAAAAAAATGTAGTTATTTTTTCACACTTAGTAATTTTTAACCCAAAATAATAGTTAATTGCAATTTTGACCTCCTTTTTTTTCCATTTTACCCCTCCTTAAAAGTTTAAACTCGACATTACTTTGCACTTGTAGTAATATTTAAGTTGTATTACTGTGTATGTTATAAGTGTTTATTTTACGATAAGTTTTTTTTTATTGTTTTAAAGAATTGAGCCTTCTTTAAAATAAGATAGTAAGAGTTGGTTTTACGTATTACTTATCATTCCCGCGGCCAAAAAAAAGCTGCGGGTTTAAATAAATTTTAGAAGAATATTTCAATGAAAGGAATAATTAGAAAATGAGATAATTAGTCAATTAGATAATTATTGTTGATGATCAATTTTTCGTTATCGAATTATAAAAAAAAGAAAATTAGAAAATGAGATAATTAGTCAATTAGATAATTATTGCTGATGATCAATTTCTCATTATCGAATTATAAAAGAATAGAAAATGGGAAAATTATTAATCTGGCCAATTATCTAATTATCTCATTTTCTAATTATCAAATTAAACAACTAACTAACCTAACCTTAAAATTAAAGAAATGAAAAAAAATGTATTTTTATTTTTTCTCGCCCTTTTTGCTGTCCTTTTTACAGGATGTCAAAATAACGAATCAGATTTTCCAAGTTCTGATAATCCTACGGTGGTAGTGTCTACAAAAGAAATTTATGGCGCACCAAGTAGAAAATTTGAAATTAAAGCCGCTTTGGCAGATGATTTAGGATTAAAGAGCGTACAAATTCAGATTCCGGAATTGTCACTTGATAAAGTGATCACCTTTGCGACAGACCCTTTACTTAAATCGTATGATTTGAGTTACTTCTTTGAAATTCCTGCTAACAGAGGAACTTCTGAAGCTTTCAAAATAAAACTAACCATAACAGATGTTTCCGGTAACGCCATTAACGAAGATATTAATTTACGTTTAGACGGAGAATTTGCTGCGCCGGCAATCACAATGGTAACGCCTAAAGAAGGAGCGGTTGTTTTATTGTCTACAAGCAAAGAAATGCCCGTAAACTTTGTCGTTAACGACGACTCAGGAATTGATTATATTGAGATTAAATGTGCTGAATTAGGAATCGACGAAATGGTTCAGTTACAAGGAGCGCCACAGTCTTATACTTTCAATAAGACATATACTTTGCCAGTGACGGCAGCCAATTATGTATTGACTATTACGGCAAAAGATAAATTTGCTATTCCAAACACAGGAACATTAAATATAAATATAGTAGCGACAAATGAGTATCCGGCAATCTACTTATGTGATCAGCCAAAAGGTACAAATTTAACAACTGATGCAGTTGGAGTTCCAATGTATTTTCATGAGAAAAACGGACAGGATTTCGAATTCAAATATTATGCTGACAAAGACAATAAAGAAATTTATTTCTTAGGTCAGGAATCAGACTTTGCCCCACATTGTTTTGGATTGAATGCTGCCGGAGAACTAGTTGATGATGTTGTTTCAACCCCAGTTATCTTGCCAACAAAAGGATATTACATCATAAAAGTAAATCCGAATACATTAAAATATACTGCAACAAAATATACGCCATCAAGTAAGGTTTGGGCAGATGTTGCCAACGGACTTTGGCACGATGTCGAAGCACAAAGAAGACCTTTTGTGAGCGTTTGCGGTAGCGGAATTCAAGGTACGGATTGGGATACATGGACAGCGTGGGTTCAAACAGGATTACACTTGGCAAATAACCCAAATAACCCTTACCAATTATTAGGTGAATATACTTTGACAGGACCAATAGAAGCGACTTTTACAGGTCAGTGGTGGAGTCCGTCTTGGAGATTAATCAAAAACGGTATTTGTACCATGTCACCGGGAGAAAACGGAAATGCTAAATATCCTGCTGCTCCGGGAGTGTATAAAGTAGTTCTGGATACCGAATTGGAAAGAGTATTTATTACCAAAAAATAAGTTGTTATAATCCAGTTATAGCATTTAATTAATAAAAGATAGTAAGATGAAATATAAATATATAGGATTTTTTATTGCCCTGATGTGTACCGCTGTATCGTTTGGACAAATAAAAGTAAAAGGTACGGTTAAGGACAAAGGCAATGTGCCAATTCCCGGAGTTAACATACTTGTTAAAGGTACATCGACTACAGCCGCCACGGATTTTGATGGAAATTATGTAATTTCTGTTCCGAATAAAAATGCCCAAATCGAATTTTCATTTGTTGGATTTACCAATCAAATCGTTCCTGTTGGCGACAAAACAGAGATCAATGTTATCATGCAGGAATCAAGTCAGGCATTAGATGAAATCGTGGTTGTAGGATATGCCGCTGTTAAAAAGAGCGATGTAACGAGTTCAATTTCTTCCATAAAAGGAAAAGAACTTCAAACAATGACTGTTGGTAACGTAGCTGAATCTTTGCAGGGAAAAGTTTCTGGAGTTCAGGTTACAGGACAAGGTGGTCCCGGAGCACAGCCTAGAGTTTTAATCCGTGGTATTTCTACGGTAAATTTAAATACTGATCCGCTTTATGTAGTTGACGGAATCCCAATGGGAACCAGTATCAATTTTTTGAGCAATAACGAAATTGAGTCTATGGAAGTCCTGAAAGATGCTTCTGCAAGTGCTATTTATGGTTCTCGTGCTTCTAATGGAGTTATTTTGATTACCACTAAAAAAGGTAAAGCCGGAAAAACAAGATTCAACTTTGACTTAACTTCAGGAATGCAAATGATGGATAATCCTTATCATATGGCTGATGCCGAAGGTTATGCAACAATGATGAACAAGGCTTATAACAATTCCGGATATGCTGATTATTTGCCAAATCCTTCTCAATATAAAGGAAAAACGACCAACTGGTGGGATGCAGGAATCAAACGAGCTTCACCTGTAACCAATGCTTCTTTGGGAGTTAGCGGAGGTTCTGATACACATACTTACGCAGTTAGTTTGAATTATTATAATTCTGAATCTATTTATGAAGTAGGAGGTTGGAAAAGAATTACCATGAGAATTGCAAATGATTTTAAATTCTCAGATAAATTCAAAGTTGGAATTACATTGAATCCTCGTTACGAAACTTGGGGGGCACCCAATAACTGGGCTGATTTTGATAGAATTGATCCAATTACGCCAATTTATAAACCAGCAGATCAACTTACAGGATTAGAAAATGAATACAGTATTTATGCGCGTTCTCCATCGTATGTTTGGAATCCGGTTGCAGCTGTAAAACGTTATGATGATTATACAAAACAGTACAATTTAAATACAAATGGATACTTGCAGTATGAACCAATAAAAGGTTTGGTTTTGCGTACACAAGCCTCTATTGAAGTTGGAGATAAAACACAGGATATTTTTAAACCTGATTTTATAATTGACGCTGCGCATGAAAAAGCTGAAATTAATAGTGTTGAAAGAAAAAACACTACAAATGCAGATTGGACTTGGCAAAATACAGCAACATATACAAAAACATTTGCTGAGAAACACAATGCTTCTTTGATGATTGGAAATACAATGGAAGAGTACAACAGCAATGATGTTTGGGGTTATGGAGAGGGTGTGCCTAATAATACTGATGAGATGAGAGAATTAAAAGCAGCAACCAAAAACCGTAAAAGTGATGGTAACAGCTGGTCAAGTTCTTTGATGTCTTATATTTCTCGTTTCTCGTATAATTATGACAGCAAATACTACTTTACAGGAACATTCAGACGTGATGGGTCTTCAAAATTCATGGACAATAATAAATGGGCAAATTTCCCATCGGCTTCTGTTTCCTGGAGAATTTTAAACGAAGGATTTATGTCCTCTACAAAAGATGTATTGAGCGATTTAAGATTCAGAGCAGGTTGGGGAAAAGTAGGGAATCAAAATTTACCTGATGCAGTTTACCAATCAAATATTAAACAAGGTTTTTATCCTATTGGAAATAATATTGTAGACACAACGTATCCGGATACTATGGCTAATAAAGACATTAAATGGGAAACAGTTGAAGATATAAGTTTTGGACTTGATTTTGGATTATGGAAAAACAAACTTTCGGGTTCGTTAGAATACTATCAAAAGAAAACGGAAGATATGCTCTTTAAGAAACAATTCCCAACTTACAGTGGTTTTCCTGGGTACTCAACAATTTGGACAAACGTAGGTTCTATGCAGTCTAAAGGTATCGATCTGTTAATTTCTTATAAAGATAAGAAAGGAGATTTCACTTATGGAGCGGATGTGACTTTTACAACTGTAAATATTGAAATGTTGTCATTGTCTGCCAATGGAGAAAGATTATATGGAGCAGGAAACAGAACCTTGACTGTCAAAGGTGAAGAACCGGGTTATTTCTACGGATATGTGGCTGATGGATTATTCCAGAATCAAACCGAATTGAATTCGCATACAGACGAACATGGAACAAAATTACAACCTTATGCACAAGTAGGAGACGTTCGTTTTAAAGATGTAAACGGTGATGGAAAAATTGACGACAAAGACAGAACAAAAATTGGTTCTCCTTGGGCAGATTATAACGTGGGATTGAATTTAAATTTCGCCTACAAACAATTTGATTTAGTAGCTAATTTTTACTCCAGTATCGGAAACGATATTGTAAATCAGAATATTTCAGACTTATATAATGGTGCAAGTTTATCAAACAAAGTAGCAAATCTGGATCAAATGGCTTGGCACGGTGAAGGAACTTCTAACTCTGTTCCTCGTTTATCTAAAGATGATAACAACGAAAACTTTACAAAATTCTCTTCTCTGTATGTTGAAGATGGTTCTTATGTGCGCATGAAGAATTTGCAATTAGGATTTTCATTCTACAATAAATTTGGTTTAGATAAATTAAGACTTTCAATATCAGGTCAAAATTTATGGACCTGGACAAAATATACAGGTGTTGATCCGGAAGTTGCCGGAGGAGATCCTGATAAAGATGACAGAGTTAAAGGATCAGGATTTGGCGCATGGAATTATCCAGTTCAGCCAACCATTTTGATGGGGCTTAATGTAGCATTTTAATTAAAAAAGATATGAAAAAAATAATAATAGCAATAATAGCTTTTGCTGCAATTGCAGTTTCTTGTGATGATTTTATCGAAAAAGAACAAAGAGGAACTCAAACCTTAGAGAACTACTTTCAAACGGCACAAGAATGCGAGAATTACGTTAATGAATTAACACGAAGATTGTTGATTCCTAACGATTGGTTTGCTTTATTGGCACCAAGAGTTACCAACGAGATGTCTACAGATGATGCCTGGATGGGGAATACTGGTCAGGACAATAGTGCACACAGACCATGCTCACAATATATTATCACACCAGATAATATGGGAGATATGAACAGTATTTATACCGCTCATTATTACACCATACAATCGGCTAATATTGGTTTAGAAAAAATGGCTGCATCGCCAATTTCAGAGACTCAAAAAAATCAATATATGGGCGAATCCTTATTCGTTCGTGCTTATTGTTACTACGAATTGGTGAATCTTTTTGGAGGAGTTCCGTTATACACAAAATCTCTTGGTACAGCCGATTTAAAATTACAACGCAGTTCTGCTGCTGATGTTTATGCACAAGTCGAAGCAGATCTTAAAGAATCTGCTGCAAAACTAGAAACAATTCCTGTCAACAGAGAAGGAAGAATAAACAAATGGGCAGCGTATGCTTTATTAGCTCGTGTATATTTATTTCAGGAAAAATGGGCAGAAGCAAAACAGTATTCAAACAAAGTAATTACTGAAGGACCTTATTCTCTTGAAGCTGATTTCTTAAACATCTGGAATGTAAACAATCATAACGGAGTAGAATCTATTTTGGAGGCACAATCGTCATCTGTTCAGGATAAAACTTTAGGATCAATGTTGCCAACATTATCAGGAGCAAGAGGAGAAGACAAAAAATATTTCCCAAGTAATGATGCTGCAGATGTTCTTGACGGATGGGGATGGTGTATGCCAACTAGTGATCTGGAAAATGCCTATTTATCTGAAAATGATGTAATCCGTCGCAGAAGCACCATTACAAAATGGGGAGAAGCTGCTTATGGAGATGAAGTTTTAAACCCAACACACAAATTCAGTTTAAACGATAATAAATCAGGACGTATTTGTCGTAAATATTATATTCCCGTAGCAACGCGTCGTGCATTAGATAAAAAAGACGGGCATTTACCATTGAATATTCCGTTGATTCGTTTGGCCGAAATGTATTTGACAAGAGCAGAAGCAAACTATCATGTTGGTGGAGATGCTTTGGCAGATATCAATATCATTAGAGCGAGAGTAAAATTAGATCCAAAAACAGGATTGGCAGGGCCAACACTTTTAAAACAAATCTATAAAGAACGTCGTCTGGAATTGGCTTTTGAAGGATTACGTTTATATGATATTCGTCGTGAAAAAGATCCAACAACAGGAAGACCGGTAATTGAAGGTTTAATGGGACCAAGCGGAACTTTTGTTCAATACAATCTGAATTCTACAGATCCGTATGAAACCACAAACTTAAGAGAATCACAAGATAAAGGAATCAATTTTAGTCCGGCTAAAAACTTATTGTGGCCAATACCACAATTAGAAATTGATTTAAGTGGAGGTTTAATTACACAAAATCCTGGTTACTAAGATGAAGTTTATCAACAACAAAAAAGTAGGTCTGCTATGTGCAGGCTTGCTTTTCGCAAACTCCATTTTAGTGAGTTGCGATTCCGAAAATAACAATTCAAACGCTGAAAATACTACGGCTGAGTTAAGTATTAACCTCGATGGAAATCTTCAAACAATGGAAAGTTTTGGAGCTTCAGATGCGTGGCAATGTAATTTTATAGGTAAAAATTGGCCTTCGGATAAAAAGAATAAAATAGCCGATTTACTTTTTAGTAAAGAACTGGATGCAGATGGAAATCCAAAAGGAATCGGATTATCATTATGGCGTTTTAACCTAGGAACAGGAAGTTCAGAACAAGGAGATGCAAGTGATATTGGTGACGAATGGAGACGTACAGAATGCTTCACTACAGATGGAGTTAGTTATAATATGAGCAAGCAAGCCGGTCAGGTTTGGTTCATGAAAGCAGCCAGAGAACGTGGTCTTGAAAAATTATTGGCGTTCACAAATAGTGCTCCGGTTTACTTAACTCAAAACGGAAAAGCACACGCAACCATCAAAGAATTCTATAATTTGAAAGATGGAAAAATGCCGGAATTAGCTGATTTCTGGGCAACATCTTTAGACAAGCTAAAAACAGAGCAAGGTTTAACAATCGATTATGTAAGCCCGTTTAACGAACCACAATATGAGTGGGACGGATCTGCGCAAGAAGGTTCACCAGCTACAAATGCTAATATTTACAGTTTTGTAAAAGTTCTGTCTCCAGCATTACAAACAAAAGGATTAGAATCTAAAATTGTAGTAGGAGAAGGTGGTTCTTATGAGCCTCTTTATAAAACAATTTCAGGCAAAGAAAGCAGATCCAACCAAGTTGATTATTTCTTCGGAGTAAATTCAGCCAAAAATATTGCAGGATTAAGCAACGTCAAAAAAACAATTTCGGCGCACAGTTACTGGCAAGCCTGGCCATTGTCAGAGTTGGTTTACTCCAGACAATCGGCAGCTACAAGAACCCAATCAGTTGGTGGATTAAGCCTTTGGTCAACAGAATACTGCGTTTTAGAAAGTCCTGGAACATCAGAACTTCCGGGTGGCGGAGGTCCGGGAAGAGATTTAGGAATGCAAACCGCATTATGGACTGCTCGTATTATCAGTACAGATATTGCCGTTGGAGGCGTAACGTCTTGGCAATGGTGGACAGCAATTAGCCGTGGAGATTACAAAGACGGATTAATTCACATAGACGATGGTTCAAGCAATGGAGCCGGAAACGCAGATTATTGCAAAAACGACGGTTATATCAGAGATGCAAAAACACTTTGGGCTTTAGGAAACTTTTCTTTCTTCGTAAAACCGGGGATGGTCAGAGTTCAAATTCCGAGTGTTGATAATACCACTTCCGTGAATGATGTAATGGTAACCGCATACAAAGATCAAGCAACAAAAAAACTAGTAGTTGTGGCAGTTAATATCAGCAAATCGGCGAAAGTCTACAAACTGAATCTTGCCGGAGGAACTTTAACAGATAATAAAATGACCCCTTATACAACTTCAGAAACATTGAGTTTGAAAAAAGGAACCGCTGTTGATGCAACGAATTTTACAATTCCTGCAAAGTCAGTTGTGACTTATGTGGGAACATATAAATAGAGGTTCTAAGGCGCTGAGGTTCTAGGTTACTAAGGTTTTTCAAAGTTTGTCATTTCGAGGAACGAGAAACGCAGTAAACCCGACGGGTTTTTAAGACCTGTCGGGTTTATATAAAGACTTAAAGAATATAAATAAATGAGAAAAGTATATATCTCGCTTTTATTGGTCATGAGTTCGCTGTCATTTGCACAGCGAACCGTAACCATTAGCACGGATAATGTAGTTCAGACAATGGATGGTTTTGGAGGTTCTGATGCCTGGAGATGTCAGTTTGTTGGGAAAAATTGGCCTGACCAAAAAAAGAATGCTATTGCCGATTTACTTTTTAGTAAAGAAATTGATGCACAGGGAAATCCAAAAGGAATCGGACTTTCGATCTGGAGATTTAATCTTGGTGCCGGAAGTACAGAGCAAGGTGAAAACAGTAGAGTTTCGGACGAGTGGAGAAGAAGTGAATCTTTTTTGCAAGCTAACGGGACTTACGATTTCTCTAAACAAGAAGGGCAAAGATGGTTCCTGCAGGCAGCCAAAAAACGGGGAGTCGAGAAATTCCTGATTTTCACTAATAGTCCGCCGGTTTATATGACAAACAACGGATTATCTTTTGCAACTCAAAAGAATAAACTGAATCTAAAAGATGGAGCAATTCCAAAATTTGCCGATTTCTTAGTTCAAAGTATTCAAGGATTGGAAAAGAAAGAAGGAATTAAATTCGATTATGTGAGTCCAATAAACGAACCACAATGGGAATGGATGCCAGGGAATAACGGAACGAACAGTCAGGAAGGAACACCCGCAACCAATCAGGAAATTTATGATTTAACCAAATCACTTTCGAAAAAACTGAAAGCAAATAAAATGAGTACCGAAATTGTAATTGCAGAAGCCGGGCAAATTAATTACTTGTACGAAAATGTAAATGCAGAAAACAGAGACAATCAAATTGATTATTTCTTTGGGAAAACAAAAACAAATATTTCGAAATTTTCCAATGTAAAAAATGTGATTTTAGGACACAGTTATTTTACAACATGGCCAGTGGAGAAACAGGTTTTAAGTCGAAAATTAATCGCGGCAAACATCAAGCAAAATCAGGGATTGAAATACTGGCAATCAGAATATTGTATTCTGGAAAATCCGGGAGAAGCAGAGATTCCTGGCGGTTCGGGCGGAAGCAGAGATTTAGGAATGCAAACCGCTTTATACGTTGCACGTTTAATTCACAATGATATTGCAGTTGCAAATGCCGCTTCATGGCAATGGTGGACATCTTTAACCAGAGTGGATTATAAAGACGGTTTGATTTATCTCGACGACGGAAAAAGCAACGGAGGAACAACACCGGATTATGTGAGAAACGACGGAGAATTTCACGATTCAAAACTACTTTGGGCTTTAGGAAATTATTCCCTATTCGTACGTCCCGGAATGCTTAGAATCGATGTTCCAAATCAAAACGAACTTGATGCTGCAAATGATGTAATGCTAACGGCATACAAAGATGTACAAAACAAAAAATTGATTGTAGTTGCTGTAAATTGCGGAAAATCTCCTCAGAAATACAAATTCAATTTATCAAAAGGAACCGTAAAAGACAACGAAGTAACACCATATGTAACTTCTGAAAACACAAACTTAAAAAGAACAGATATTCAAAAAATCGACAACCTCGAAATCCCTGCAAAATCAATTGTAACGTTTGTGGGAGAATTAGAATACTAGAAAGTTTCAAGTTTCAGGTTTCAAGTTTTACGTTGTAGCACTTTGTGTAAACTATAGTTTATACGCAAAGTTTAAAAACTTGAAACCTGAAACCTGAAACAAGAAAAAACTGAAACAAAATAAAACAACAACAAAAGAAAGCTTAGAAACTTAGTATCTCAGCACCTTAGAACCTTTAAAAAAAATGTTTAGAAAAAAGATCCTACTACCCGTATTACTCTTCTCGTGTTTGTCTGCATTCAGTCAGATATCGTTTGGAGATTCCAAAAAAATCAATGACAACTGGAAGTTTAACTTACAAGACACTCCTGAAGCTCAAAAAACAACTTACGACGATAGCAAATGGCAGTCTGTAAATGTACCGCATGACTGGAGCGTAAAAGGACAATTAAGCCCAACATTGGCAAGCTGCACAGGTTTCTTGCCGGGAGGAATTGGCTGGTATAGAAAATCAATTAATATTCCGCAAGCCAAAACAGGCGAAAAAGTCTATCTCTATTTTGAAGGAGTTTACAACAGAAGCGAAGTTTTCCTTAACGGACATTCCTTAGGAAAACGTCCAAACGGATATATTTCATTTGCTTATGATGCAACACCATACGTAAAATACGGAGCAGAGAACATCATTTCAGTTCGTGTTGATCACAGTCGAAGTGCTGATTCAAGATGGTACACCGGTTCAGGAATTTATAGAAATGTCTGGTTAGTTTATGCAAATCCCGTTCATATTGCACAATGGGGAGTTTATGCTTATCCGGAAGTAAAAAACGGAACAGGAACTCTAAATGTTGAGGTTGATGTAGAAAATGGTTCTTCAGCAAAATCAAGTGTTACCGTAATTAATGAATTGATTGCAAAAGATGGAAAATCAGTTGCAAAATCATCTTCTAAAGTTGAAGTTGCGGCAAACAAAACCGGAAAAATTTCGACTAAAATAAATGTAAAAAATCCTCAATTATGGGATTTAGAGAATCCAAATTTATATCAGCTTAAAACAACGGTTTTAAAAGATGGAAAACAAATTGATGAAACCGTTACAAAAACAGGTTTCAGAACTTTTACATTTGATCCAAACAACGGTTTTGCATTAAACGGAAAATGGATGAAAATGAAAGGAGTTTGTTTACACCACGACGCTGGAGTTTTAGGTTCAGCAGTGCCAAGAGAAGTTTGGGAAACGAGACTTAAAACATTAAAAGAAATTGGAGTAAATGCCATTCGAACCAGTCATAATCCGCAAGCGCCTGTTTTTTATGAACTTTGCGATGAGTTAGGATTATTGGTTTTAAACGAAGCTTATGACGAATGGGAATTTCCAAAACGTAAATGGTTAGAAGGCTGGAACTACGGAACACCGGGATTTGAAGGTTCATTTGATATTTTTGCCGATTATGGAGAGAAAGATCTTGAAGACTTCGTGCGTCGCGACAGGAATCATCTTTCGGTATTTGCGTGGAGTATTGGTAACGAAGTAGATTATCCAAACGATCCGTATTCGCACCCAGTTTTAGACAAAGGAAAAGAAGGTTTTGGACAAGCGGCTTATGGTGGTTATAAAAAAGATGCACCAGATGCAATGCGCCTTGGAGTTATTGCAAAACGTTTGGTTGCAGCCGTAAAAAAATACGATAAATCACGACCAACAACTGCTGGATTAGCAGGTGTTGCAATGTCTAACGAAACCGAATACCCGGGAGCATTAGACATTACAGGATACAATTACACCGAAAGTAAATACCAGTCAGATCACGAAAAATATCCAAACAGAGTCATTTTCGGAAGTGAAAATATTCATGATATGGAACCTTGGTTAGCAGTAAAAAACAACAAACACATCTTCGGACAATTCCTTTGGACAGGAATTGATTATTTAGGAGAATCAGGAAGATGGCCTTCAAGAGGATTTTATTCCGGATTGGTTGATTTTGCCGGAGTTATCAAACCAAGAGGATATTTCCGTCAGTCATTATGGTCAGATAAACCAATGGCTTATGTTGGAACTTATCCGTTGAAAAACGATAAAGATATTTCTAAAGATGCCTGGGCAATCTGGAATTACACTCAAGGTGAAATGATTCGCGTAGTGTGTTATACCAATGCTGCAAAAGCACGTTTAGAATTAAATGGAAAAGTTGTAGGTGAAGCAAAACCTTACGACGAAAAAACAGGAATTATTTATTGGGATATTCCGTTTGCATCAGGAAAATTAGAAGCAATCGGTTTAGATAAAAACGACAAAGAAGTTAGTAGATATGCCATTACATCGACACAACAACCAGTTGAATTAACGATTGCCGATAAAAACATCACAATCTCAAAAGACAAAGGCGTTGCAAAAATAATGGTTCAGGTTAAAGATCAAAACGGTTTATCGGTAATGCTTTCAGACAATGAAGTTACGTGTACGATTTCAGGACCTGGAATTTTATTAGGACTTGAAGCCGGAAACAACAGCGACATGACAGATTATACAGATAATGTTCAAAGAGTATTTCACGGACATATTGCCGCTTATATTCAATCAACTGGAGAAGCACAACCTATAAAAGTGACGTTTACAAGTCAGTGGTTAAAACCGGTTGAAGTTATAGTTAATGTAAAATAAGTTGGTTTTCTAAGAGAAGAAAATTAGTAGTTTTTTTAAATTGTCAATTGACCTGTCAGCTTTTTTGGTTAAGCAGACAGGTTAATTGTATGTAATAGAAAAAAGTTTATTATATTTAAAGTGTGATATTTACATTTATTTAAATTAATATGAAAATAAAAAATAGAATCGCTCTGACAATCGGAGTTGTTTTTGCATCAGTTTCTTTGAATGCACAAACGACAACTTTCAAAAAATCAGAGTTCAAACAATGGGCACAAACGCCGCCAATGGGCTGGAACAGCTGGGATTGTTATGGCTCAACAGTTGAGGAACACGAAGTAAAAGCCAATGCCGATTATATGGTGAAAAACCTGAAAAAATACGGTTGGGAATATATTGTGGTAGACATTAGATGGTTTGTAGAAAATGACAAAGCGGGAGGATATAACCAAACAGATCCGCGTTATGTAATCGATCAATACGGAAGATATTTGCCCGCTTTAAATCGTTTTCCATCGGCTAAAGACGGACAAGGATTTAAACCTTTGGCAGATTATATTCATAAAAAAGGATTAAAATTTGGAATTCACATCATGCGCGGAATTCCTAAAAAAGCAGTTGAAGACAAAATGCCAATTAAAGGCGCAAACGGAATTACTGCCGATCAAATTTATACCACAGCTTTGCAATGCGAATGGCTAAAAGACAATTATACGATTGTTGCTGATAAACCGGGAGCACAGGAATATTACAATTCAATATTTGAACTTTACGCACAATGGGGCGTAGATTTCATCAAAATCGATGATTTGTCAAGACCCTATCACGAAGGCGAAATAAACTTGATTAGAAATGCAATCGACAATTGCGGACGTAAAATTGTTTTGAGTACTTCACCGGGAGAAACGCCTATTTCTGCCGCTTCACATGTAAAAGAACATGCCAATATGTGGCGAATGGTTGATGATGTTTGGGACACCTGGCCGCACATTACACATTTGATGGAAGTAAGCCAAAAATGGTATCCGTATATTGCACCGGGAACTTGGCCGGACTGCGATATGATTCCGCTTGGACGTATTTCTTTAAGAGGAGAACGTGGCGAAGATAGAATGACTCGTTTAACAAAAGACGAACAATATACGTTGATTACCTTTTTTAATATCTTTAAATCGCCGTTGTTTTTTGGTGGGGATTTACCAAGCAATGACGCATTTACTTTATCCTTATTAACCAATAAAGAGGTCGTGAAAATGCACAGTGAAAGCACTGATGTAAAACAACTTTTTCAGCAAGACGGCAAAATTGCCGTTACATCAAAAAATCCTAAAGACGGAAGCATTTATTTGGCATTGTTTAATATCTCAGATACCGCTTCTGAGAAAATTACGGTGAATTTATCAGATCTTGGAATTGCTGGAAATGTAGATGTTTTAAATATGTGGACGGGTGAAAAATCAAAAGTTTATGGCAAGGAAATTTCAGCAGAATTGAAGCCGCACAGTTCAGTTTTGTATCAATTAAAAAGCAAAAAATAATGAGGAAATTAAACTTTAGCCTTGTATTGATTTCACTGTTTTTTAATTTTTTACAAGCTCAGAATAATACAAAAGGAATTCCGCCAATTCTTGCTGACAAAGATTTAACAGCCTATTTATTTGTTTATTTCACAGGAAATAATGTCGAGGAAGAAGCCGTAAGATATGCTATTAGCGCAGACGGTTATCATTATTTTAATCTCAACAATAATCAACCTGTTATCGACAGTAAAACAATAAGTTCGACAGGTGGCGTTCGTGATCCACATATTCTGCGTGGCGACGATAGCAAAACATTTTATATGGTTTTAACTGATATGACTTCGTCAAAAGGTTGGGACAGCAATCGAGCGATGATTCTGCTTAAAAGTACTGATCTTGTAAAATGGGAGAGTAGCGTTGTAAACATTCAAACCGCTTTTTCCGGAAACGAAAATCTAAAACGAGTTTGGGCGCCGCAAACTATTTATGATGCCAAAGCCGGTAAATACATGATTTACTTTAGTATGCAATATGCGGGAGGTCCAGATAAGATTTATTACGCTTATGCGAATAAGGATTTTACAGCTCTGGAAAGTGCGCCAAAATTATTGTTTGTACCAAAATCTGAAAGAGCTTGTATCGACGGAGATATTATCGAAAAAGACGGAGTTTACCATCTTTTCTATAAAACAGAAACCGAAAAAGCTGGAATAAAAGTAGCGACAACGACAGATTTAACTTCAGGAAAATGGATTGAAAACAATAATTATCTGCAACAAACCAATGATGGAGTTGAGGGTTCAAGCGTTTTCAAACTAAACAATTCTGATGAATATATTTTGATGTACGACGTTTACACCAGAGGGAAATATCAGTTTACAAAAACGAAAGATTTAGAGAATTTCACCGTGATTGACAATGATATCTCAATGGATTTTAATCCGCGTCACGGAACTATTTTGCCAATAACCCGTTCTGAATTAAAAAGGCTTATTGCCAAATGGGGAATGCCGAAGCAATTTCCAAAAATAAACAATAATCCTGTTTTGGAAGGTTATTATGCAGATCCTGAGATTTTATATTCAAACAAAACAAAGAAATATTATATCTACCCTACAAGTGATGGATTTGACGGTTGGTCAGGAAATTATTTTAAAACTTTCTCATCCGATAATCTAAGAGATTGGAAAGATGAAGGAATTATTGTTGACTTGAGAAAAGATGTTTCGTGGGCAAACAGAAATGCTTGGGCACCTTGTATTGTAGAGAAAAAGATAAACGGAAAATATAAGTATTTCTATTATTTTACAGCGGCACAAAAAGTTGGCGTTGCTTCGTCAGATAATCCAACAGGACCATTTAAAGACAGCGGAAAAGCATTGATAAGCTCAAGACCGGAAGGAGTAAAAGACGGTCAGGAAATTGATCCGGATGTTTTTACAGATCCCAAAACCGGGAAAAGTTATTTGTATTGGGGCAACGGTTATATGGCTGTAGCCGAATTGAATGCAGATATGATTTCTATTAAAAATGGAAGTACAAAAGTCATAAAGGTTGACAACACATTTCGCGAAGGAACGTATGTTATTTATAGAAAAGGAACGTATTATTTTTTATGGAGCGAAGACGATACCAGAAGCCCTAATTACAAAGTAAGATATGGAATTTCGAAATCGCCTTTAGGACCAATTGAGATTCCGGAAAACAATATCGTAATTCAGGGAATTCCAAATCAGGGAATTTACGCGACAGGACATAACTCGGTATTGCAAATTCCAAACAAAGACGAATGGTACATTACCTACCATCGTTTTTCATATCCTACAGGAATTAAAATGGGAGATGCAGCAGGATTTCATCGGGAAGTTTGTATCGATAAATTAGAGTTTAACCCCGATGGAACCATAAAACAAGTGATCCCAACACATACAGGAATTAATGCAATAAAATAATTTTGAATTGAGCTTTTAACAAAAAACAAAAGACTGTTTCGATTTAGGAAACAGTCTTTTTGTTTTTATGATAAAATGGTTCTTATGCTGTTTGATCGTCTGTAGTTGCGTCAGGAGCATTTGTTTTTACAGATGCTATTCCGTTATCTCTGGCAGATGTACTTTCATACATTTCGCTAGAACCAATAATTTGACCATTAGTGGCTTTTAAATTAAAATATGGTTTTCCGTTGCTTGATTCTTTTCTGTCAAATCGATTATCATCCTGTGAGTTTGTTTTTACAGATTCGATTCCGTTAAGACAAGCAGCTTTTGTAGTGTAACCTTCGCTGGTTAAAATTGTCTGACCGTTACCTGCTTTTAAATTAAATTGAAATTCGCCGTTAGTTCTTTTAGTAATTACAAATTTTCCCATATAGTTTTTTATTTAAGTTAGGCATTATATTATTTTGCTATCTATAAAAATACAAAACTTCACCATATAAATTATAAATCAGCAAAAATAAATTGTAAGAGTATTAAAACGCAATAAATCTATCCAAATAGAGTTCCTATTAGAGACAGGATTATCTTATTTCGTTCTACTTATCTTTTATTTTTAAATTAATTCGGAAGAAAAACTAATTTAATATAAGATTATTCTGTATTTTTGTTTCATTGAAAAATAAAAATATGAAAAAATTAATGCTAATGTTTGCGGTATCAGGTCTGTTACTATCTTGTAATAATAAGAAAGCCGAGAATACAGCTGGTACTTCAATAGATACTACTGCTGCCATAATTGATGAAACTAAAAGTGTTGTTCAGGAAGGTGACAGTATAGTTACAACGTTTGTATACGAAGGAGTTTTACCCTGCGCTGATTGCAGTGGAATTAAAACGGTACTTAAAATGCATACTGGTAAAGGACCGGACTATACCCATAGATTTGAATTATCAAGTACTTATCAAGGAAAAAATCCTGAAAAAGAGTTTGTACAAAAAGGAAATTTTAATGTTGAAAGAGGATTCGGAGATGACCCTAACGGAACAATTTATGTTCTTGACTGGGATAAACCAGAATCAGAACAAGTATATTATGGCTTCTCCGGATATACGCCAGACAAAATCTTTTTATTAGACAAAAATCGTGAAATAATCAAATCAAAATTAATTTATTCGCTGACATTGAAGAAGTAGTTTTAATGAGATAATGTGGCAATGAGATAATGTGTTAATTAGAAAATTAGATAATTTTAAAATTGAGAAAGGCTTTCAAAAATATTGAAAGCCTTTTTTTATGATGGGAATTTAAAATTTTTATTAGACATTAAAATTAAGATATTTATGCATTATCTAATTTTCTAATTGCCACATTATCTAATTAACTCCTTTTTTTGCATTAAACGAAGGCAAAATATATTTCTGAATCAATTCGTCACTTGGTGATTGTGAATTATAGTTTCCGCCTGTAATGACTGTGATCATATTTTGGTCTTCCCAGATGTAGATTTTTTGTCCGCCATTTCCTTGTGCGGCTTTTCCGTTGTATTTAACGCCATCAACATTTAGGTATTTAATCCACCACAAATAACCATAATTTACGCCCTGAACAACAGAGTGTTTGGTTAGCGATTGTTCTACCCAATCTTTAGAAACTACTTGTTTGCCATTCCACAAACCTTTATTAAGATAAAGCAAACCAAATTTTGCCATATCACGAGAACTTAGATAAACCTGACAAAAGGTTTCTGCACTTGAAGCGTCCGGTTTAAAATTCCATTTGAAATTCTTAATTCCAAGATCTTTAAAAAGAGTCTGTTTTGCAAATTCAGGTAAAGGCATTTTTGTAGCTCTTTCGATAATTTTCCCCATTGTAATAGGATTTCCGGAGCAATACATTCCTTTTCCACCCGGAACATCCACCATTGGCAAATCCAATGTATACTGAATCCAGTCATCAGAATAATTCATGATAGTTTCGTTCCCTTCCGATTTTGGGTTGCTTACATCGCAATCAAGACCACTTTGATTTGTTAGAAGATTCTCGATTGTAATCTGCTTTTTGTCATCCGTAAGATTTTTAAAAGTATAATCCGAAAAATAGGAGAGAACCGTTTCGCTTTTATCTTTAATAAATCCTTTATCAATTGCAATTCCGGTCAATGCCGAAACAAAACTTTTTGTGGCCGAACGAAGCTCGTGTAATTTAGCTTTGTTATTGTCATAGAAATATTCTTCAAAAACTAATTTTCCGTCTTTAATAATCAAAACACTGTGAACATTTTGATAAGTACCGTCAACAATTTTCTGCATCATTTCGTTCAATAATGTTTTATCCAAACCAGTATTATCAAGAGGACCGGTTACTAAACCATCCAAATCTTTTTTGGGCTGTTGATAAACATATTTATAGTCCTTTGAAGCATTTAATCTGGGATACCACATTTCTTTCGGGAAAACGACTTTTTTGCTGATTACCTTATACGTTTTTTCTTCAGAAGAGTAGCCATTTATAACAGAAACGGGATCTCTTAAAAAGGTCACTTTCTCTTTAGACATATTTAGAAAAACATCTTTTTCTGAAGGTTTTAGCGCATATTTACTTTCGTTGATAATCGCATACAAAATCGTGTCTTTTGGAGAAGCGGCAATTTGTAAAGTCATCTTATTTTGATATTCATAAATACCTTCATACTCTTTTAACTGGTCATAGGTAATTTTATATTTTTCTTGTGAGTATCCGGAATAAATAATCAATAAAAACAGTAGAAGTAAATTGGTTTTTTTCATTCTTTTGGTTTTTAGGTTAGTTACTGGTTATGAAATAATTGACCACAGAAAAGATATAAAAAAAAGAGACACTTAATTAAAAAATTAGTGTCTCTTTATATATGGAATTAATTGCAGTAATTATTTTATCGTAATTGGAACGTCAACCGTTGTTTTATCCCAGCCTATCACAAGATTCGCAACAGAACCTTCAGTTGTAAAAGCAATTGATAAAGCCTCAATTACAGTTGAAACTGACTTAACCGGAACAGTTACTTTAGCAATATTTTTGCTTTCGTCATACGCATATGCACCCCATAAATCAATTTCTTTATTGATAATAATAGTCCATTTGTCTTTTTCAGGAATAGCAAATAAGCTATAAGAACCAGCAGGAATATTTGTTCCTCCAATTGTAACGGCTTTGTAGAATTTGATTTCAGTATTTTCGTTTGCACCAACGCGCCAAACTTCTCCAAACTTAATTAAATCTCCAAAAATAGTACGTCCTTTAACCGAAGGTCTTGAATAAATTACCTTGATAACTGGAGAAGGATTATCTGTTTTTTTGAATTTTACAGCTTTATTTGGGAAATAAGAAATGTCAACCGGACTTGCATCCAAAGGAGCAAATTTTACCTCTTGTGCATTAACCGAAAAAGCAGTCAATAAGATAATTACCAGTAAATTGAAATTTTTCATAATAGTAAAGATTTTTAATAGTTTACACAAAGTAAGTTAATAATGAAGAAAAATCATATAAGTTATAACCTGTTTTTTGTTAATGAATTGATAATGGTCATTAGTTTTGCTCTTTTTTCTTTTTGTCGTACCAATTCTGCATAATATAAAAAGCTTTCTTTTTTTGACCGTCATTAGAGATCAAACCTTTTCGGTTATATTCATCCTGAATTCCCGGTAAAAGCCTTCTTGGAGATCTAAAATCTACCAGAATCCAAGGGCTTGTACCACTAAGATGAGGTATTTTTTCGATCATTTTTAAATTCTGAATGTATAAGTATTCCTGAAATTCCTCTGTCCAACGCTCGTTTTTTTCTCCATGTAAACCCGCTTTTGCATCACCTCCAAATTCAGAAACAATAACCGGTTTGTTGTATTTTGTTTTCCAGAAGATTTTTTCAGCATCTTCAAGATTTCCACCATACCAACCCAAATATTGATTGAAAGCAATAATATCCAGATAATCACCAATTGCATCGTTGATTGTTCCAAATCCTGCGCTATCACTTTGCGTCAATAAAGCCGCGCTGATTAATCTTGTATTGTCCAGAGATTTGGTTTGATCAACTAACTTTTTAATAAAAGCATTTCTGGCGTCAGATATTGGAGTTTCATTTGCCATCGACCAGATAATAATACAAGCCCTGTTTTTATCTCTTGTAACCGCTGCTGTCAATTGATCTTCGGCATTTTTGTACGTAGCTTCTCTTGTAAATTCAACAGTCCAATACACCGGAATTTCTTCCCAAACCATTAAACCCATTTTATCAGCCTCTCTGATAATATTTTCATTATGTGGATAATGTGCGAGACGAACATAATTGCAACCCAATTCTTTTGCCCAGTTTAATAATCGTAAAGCATCTTCTTGAGAATTTGCACGTCCGCCTTTTGCGTTTTCTTCGTGAATCGAAATTCCGCGTAAGAAGATTTGTTTTCCGTTTAATAAAATTTTGTCTTCCTGTGTTTCAATCGTTCTGAAGCCAATATTATCTTTCAGTTTTTCCCCGTTGTAGTCAATAGTTACCTCATACAATTTTGGATTTTCAGGAGACCAATACGAGATTTTTTTTGCTGGAATTTCAAAATTTACAATTCCATCAGCACCAATTTTTCCTTTATAATTAATTTTCAATTCCGGAATAGAAATCGTTATGGCATTCAGTGCTGGATTAGAATTACTGATTTTAACAAAACCCGAAATTAAAGCTGCATTACCTTTTTTAAGCTGAATATTGTAATCTTCAACAAAAGAATCATTCTCTTCAATTAAAGTCACATCGCGCGTGATTCCACCATAATTCCACCAATCCGTGTTAATAGTCGGAACATCTTCTTTATGTCTTGTATTATCCACTTTAATAACCAAATAATTGTCCTTTGGTTTTACAATCGACGTAACTTCATAATTAAATGGCGTAAATCCACCTTCATGAGTTCCTAGTTTTTTTCCGTTCAAATAAACATCAGCTTTATAATTGATCGCTCCCAAATAAACAAAAAGACGTTTTTTGGCCTTCAAATCATAATCAAAAGATTTCTTGAACCAGACATTCCCTTCATAATATTTAAGCTCCGGAACCTGTGAAGTCCAATCGCCCGGAATATTTATTTTTGGAGATTTATCAAAATCATATTCCACCAATTCCTGTTTGTTTACCGCATGGTAATTATTGAAATAAGCCGCATTAGATGGTTTTGCCTGTTTGTCGTATTGATCGTGATGAAAGCTGTAAAAACCAGTTTCATAAGGATCGACAATATAATTCCAAACGCCGTTTAAAGAAGTTGTATTTCTATTGGGAACATTAGAGATTAGACTTTGATTTTGCGCTTGCGCGAAAATGGAAAAGGTTAGAAATAAAGTGGTTATTAGTTTTTTCATTAGTAAAATTGTTTTTATTATAAATTAGGGGATGTTTTTAACCGCAAAGTCCGCGAAGATTTTACGCAAAGTTCGCAAAGTTTAAATATAGCTTTGCGAACTTTGCGTTTTCACCTTGCGCTCTTTGCGGTTAAATTTTATAATTAAATCTACGGTGTAATCTTCAAATATTCTCCTTTAAAACTCTGATTCAAAGCCGTCATTTCAATCGGTATTCCCGATCCATCAGGAACAACTTCAATTGAAGCCTTTCCGTTTGCCATTTTAATCGATTCACTTCCTGTTGGAGTTCCTTGATTTTTCATGGTTTTTCCGCCTTTCAAACATTGAAAATAAACACTTTCTTCATAATCCAGACAACGTAAATTACCATTATCAATTGCAATTGCTGTAACCAGATAATCACCATTTTTTAATTTTTCGAATGATAATTGTAAAGAAGTCGCCGTATCATTTTTCTTAAAGCGGTAATTTACCTTTAAAGTATCCGAAACCTTTTTGCCATCTTTAGTCTCACCAATGGCAATAAGTATGTTTTCGCCCTTTAAAAAATTCACGTCCCAAGTTAAACCATTTGCAGGATATAGAGAAAGATTTCTTTGCTTTTCTCCAAGAGATTTTCCTTGATGATATAACGTAACCTTCTCACAATTACTGAAAACGCTCAAAGTTCTTGGTGTATTTTCAGGTCCCTGACGCTCCGTCCAGGTATGCGATTCGATGTAAGTAAAAGGGGTTTTACTCCAATAACTTTTAAAAACATAATAAGCATCTTTCGGATTTCCGTTTCGGTCTACAAGCCCTTTTTGATTCATATACGGAATAGCATCTTCGGGGCGCAATGGCGTTGCAAAATCCTTAAACGCCCACTGAATGTTACCCACAAACATCGGATCGTTCTCGGATATATGCAAATGCCAATCGAATAAATCAACGATGTAGTTTTCGCTCCAATCGCCAATTTGTGCAATATTTGCCACTTTGGTTTGTACAATTGCTTCTTCCCAACCTTCAGCTTTTATGATATTTTCTCCCGTAATCGGGTTCTCACTGTGACGCCCAACGTGACTGTCACCGCCATATTCGGCGTGAATAAAATGTTTGTATTCCTTTTTATAAACGTCAATTGCTTTTTGATAGTTTTTGTAACTTCCAGAATACCAACCAGACCAAATAGAAGGGGAGAAGACATCGACAATTTGCGAACCTTCATAATATTTTCTGATTGCCGTTTTTCGGCTTGGATCCATTTTGTGTGCGATGTCGTTTAGTTCCGTCAAAAATACATTTGTCTTTTCGGTATTATCTCCATCAGGAAAATCAGGAAGCCAGTTCATTTCGTTTCCTAAAGACCAGATAATAATACTTGGATGATTGTAGTTTTGATTGATGATTTCGGCAAGCATATTTTTAGTATTTGTTTGCCAAAGTTCATCGCCAATTCCACCGCGGCACCAAGGTAATTCATCCCAAACCAAAAGACCAAGTTCATCACAAGCCTTATAAATTTCAGGATCTTGCGGATAATGCGCCAAGCGAACAAAATTTGCTCCCATACTTTTAATAGATTCCATATCGGCACGATGTTGTGCATTGCTCATTGCAGCGCCAACTCCGGCTTGTTCTTCATGACGATGTGTACCACGAATCAGCAATCTTTTTCCGTTAAGAAAAAAAGGTCCGTGATCTTTAAACTCAAACCATCTAAAACCTACTTTTTCAGTAACAGTATCTTTAATTTGATTTTTCTCCGATAAAAAAGCAGTAACCGAATATAGATTAGGTTTCTCCGTATCCCAAAGCTTTGGATTTTTGATATTTTCAAATTTAATAGATGAAGTTTTATCCGAAACAGAAACCGTTTTACTCGCAACTTTTTCCCCTTTCGGATTTTTAAGAATTACGGTTAATGATAAGTCTTTGGCATTTTCAGGATTCACAATTGAAGCCAGAATATTCACAGAAGCACTTTTTGCAGAAACCTGAGGTGTTGTAATTTTTAGATTATCGATATGATTTTTATATTGAGATATTAGCCAGACATCTCTCGTGATTCCGCCATAAATAAAAAAATCACTCTTTTGAGACGGAATAATTTCAATATCATAACTATTGTCTACACGAACAAATATATCGTTATTTCCCTCGTTAATAAAGTTGGTAATATCGATTGTAAAGCCAATATAACCACCAATATGTCCGCCGGCTTCCTTGCCGTTTACATAGACTTTTGTAGTAACATTCGATCCTTCAAAATATAAAGAATAACGTTGGTTTTTATCGATTTGCGGAATATTTAATTTCTTTTGATACCAGCTTGCATCACGTCGGTAACCCGGATTCAAATCTGTTGCATCTTCGGCATTCCAGGTGTGCGGTAAATTTAAGGAAGTCCAGTTTGTCGCTTTTTGTGCTTCGATAAGACTTGAAGTATGGTTTTCTAAATAAAGCCAATTGTTATTGATATTCATTTTTGTCTGAGCAAAAACGCTGCTCAGACAAATCTGAAAAAAAAACAAAAGCGCAAAAGTATAAAATGTATTGTAGTGGTACGGTAGTTTTTTCATTGCTTTTTTTTTAGGTGCAAAGGCTTAGAGTAACAAAGGCTCAAAGGTTCAGAGGTGCAAAGGAGCAAAGACTTAGAGGCTAAAAAACCTTTGTCGCTTTGTACCTCTGCACCTCTGTACCTTAATATTTACTTTTTCTTAAAATCGCTTCCAGAAAATAATAATCGGCATAGATAATAGGTTCATCAATTTCGTCGTGTTTTGGCCAGTTTCCGGTGCTGTGATCCAGAATAAAAGGCGCTTTTATATTCGCACTCAAAACATATTTATCAGAACTTAATGAGTTGATTATTTTATCGGCGAAAGCCAAATAACTTTTGTTTTTAGTATAGCTGTAAAGTTCATATAAACCCGACGCCATAACAGCCGCCGCAGATGCATCACGGGGTGAATTTGGAATACCAGGATCTTTAAAATCCCAATACGGAATCCCATCTTCCGGTAAGTTTTTATTGTTCATGAAAAATTGCGCCGTTGCTTCGGCTTGTTTTAAATAGGCTGGATCTTTAGTATATCGATACGACATTGTAAATCCATAAACCGCCCAGCCTTGTCCGCGCGCCCAAACCGAATCGTCATTATAACCCTGAAGCGTAGTTTTCTTTCTAATAGCTCCTGTAATTGGGTCATAATCAATCACGTGATAACAACTATTGTCTTCTCTAAATTGGTTTTTCAGTGTAGTATTGGCGTGTTTTACAGCAATATCATGATATTTTGGGTTTCCTGATAATTTTGAAGCTTCGAACAGCAATTCCAAATTCATCATATTGTCGATGATAACGGGGAAATCCCAGATCTCCTTATTAAAATCCCAAGATCTAATAGAACCTACTTTTGCATTAAATCGTGTACATAATGTTTCGGCACCTTTAATGATAACGTCTTTGTATTCTTGCTTGTTTTCCACTTTCAGCGCTTCACCAAAACTGCAAAACACTTTGAAACCAACGTCATGCGAATTACTATTTACACTTTCTTTTTTGCTAAATGGAGTCCATTTTTCAGCTTGTTCTTTATATTTTTTATCGCCCGTAAGTCGGTACAATTGCCATAAGTTTCCGGCAAAAAATCCGCTTGTCCAGTCTCTCGAAGGAACTTTTTTAATCAAATTACTTTTAATCGTCATACTTCTTGGCATTGACATAGAATCAACGGGATAATCCAGTAACATTTTGTATCTGGTTTCCAGAAGTTGTTCTGCCGTTGAAGAAGTAAATTTTGTTGTAGAATTAATTCCGGATTTGCACGCTGTCGCCAGCAGTGCAAACCCAAGAATTAAAGAAATGAAACTAACTTTATTCATACTTACTAATTATTTTTTTTAGTTCTAGACTAAATTTTAGACGCGGATTGGACAGATTCGCTATCGCGAAAACGCTGATTTTCGCAGATTTTTTTTAAGCTATTTTTTTTAAATCCGTTTTTTTTCTGTGTCTTCGCAATAGCGAATCCGTTTCATCTGCGTTCAATAATAATATTTGAGTTAAATTAATAACCAGGATTGTTTGGAGCCAGATTAGGATTGATCGCCAATTCAGTTCCCGGCAATGGGAATAAATAATCTTTGTTTGGATTAAAATTCGCGTGTGGTTCTAAACCGCTTGCACCAAAAACCTCAGGTCCGTTTTGTAACCTTTTGATGTCATACCATCTGATATATTCAAAATCAAATTCTAATCTTCTTTCGTCAATAACCATTTTTCTAAAATCTGATTGTGACAATCCCGGCGTTACATTTGCAGGAAACGAAACTATTTTTCCGGCTTTATTTCTTGCTCTTGCGCGCACTCGGTTTACATAACCATCAGCTTCAGTAGATCCCGGAGTGATTTCGTTCAAAGCTTCTGCAGCAGTCAGCAAAACTTCTGCGTAACGCATGGTAATATAATTGTGCTGAGAAGTTCTTCCGTTTGCACCAGCTTTTCCCGGAAAACGGTAATACTTTGCAATATGCGGACGTGGGGCCTTTTCGTTATCACTTGAAGGGAAAATTTTCAATTCGCCACCTACTTTTTTTCTAATAATCGTATCAAAACTCACGGCGCGTCTGTAATCTCTTTGATCCCAAGTATTAAATACTTTTAAAGAAGGAACCGCAACAGAGAATCCTTGTCCGTAACTGTAACTTTCGTCTTTAAGCGAACCCGTGAAAAATGCGGTATAATCCTGACCGTAATTTCCTGACACTAAGTTATTAAAATCAATTGTAAACAAAGGTTCTTTTAATGAAGCAGCTTTTGTAGCATTAAATAAATCCTGAAAATCTGCGTCTAATCCTAAACCAAATTTTGCTTCGTTTGTAATTACATATTTAGCTTCATCATAAGCTTTTTGGTAATTTTTTAAAGTCAAATAAACAGAAGCCAAATAACCTGCGGCAGTACCTTTTCCCGGAACCGCTTTTACTTTTGGTTTATCGTCAAGGTATTTTTTTGCAAATTCCAGATCGGCAATGATTTTAAGATAAACGTCCGCTTCTTTAGTTCTCTTTAGAGAGTTTACCTGAGCAACGTCGTTAACAACAAAATCAACGTACGGAATATCTCCAAAAATTCTAACCAAATGATAATAGGTAAAAGCTCTTGCAAAGTAAGCCTGCGCTACAATTGCATTTACTTTTGCAGGATCTCCGGGCGTTTTTTTGGCACCTTCGATTGCCTGATTTGCAGCTGTAATAATGATATACGATTGTGGCCAGAAGTTCGCAACAAGACCGTTAGTATCATTCATATTCATATCATTAACGTCGATACGCGCAGCCTGAGTAGTTCTGTCGCCAATATCCGCCATGTCGTCACGAAGCATCAAGGCAATTGTAAATTCACGTCCCCAGTAATTATTATGGGCAATGTTGGCAAAAGCCCCGTTTACAGCGGCTTGTAAGTCATCTGTATTGTTAAAAAAGTTGTCAGGACGAATAATTCCAACCGGATGTTCTTCAAGATCAGAACAACCAAAAGCGAATATTCCCAAGAAAAGAAAAGCTATATATTTTTTCATGTGTAGTTAATATTTAATTTTTAATGGAACATGGAATCGCCATTCTTTATTCTATTTTTTGATTTTGAATCATGGCAATTTCATGATGTTATTTTTTAGACTAAAATTTTAAATTAAATCCGAAAGTAAAAGTTCTCACATTAGGGTAACTTCCGTACTCTAAACCTAAGTTGGTGTTACTTCTCGCATTGGTATCATTCAGGTAATTTCCTTCAGGATCAGAACCCGGATAATCTGTAATTGTCCAAAGATTTTGTGCACTGATGTAAAAACGAACTTTGCTTAATCCAATTTTCGAAACCACTTTTTCATCTAAACTATATCCTATCGAAACGTTTTTCAAACGAATGTAACTTCCGTCATACACAAATCTTGACGTAACCCTTTTGGTTCTTGCAGCATTTGCAGGAACATTTGTATCTGTATGAGTTGGTGTCCAGGCATCCAAAACTTCAGTCGTTGCGTTGTTGTTTCCTGATGCCAATTCCATTAAAGTATAATTCAGGATTTGGTTTCCTTCAGAACCTTGGAAGAAGATATTCAAGTCAAGATTTTTATAAGTGAAATCATTATTTAAACCAAAAATGAAATCAGGATTTGGATTTCCGATAATCGTTTTATCTTGAGAATCAAGTTTTCCGTCACCATTTACATCTCTGAATTTTTCTCCACCCGCAGCCGTTTCAAAGTTACCCGGAAGAACCGTTTCGCCTTGTTGAATTACGCCATCATAAATAAATCCAAAGAAAGAACCAACCGGCTGACCAACTCTCAAAATTTGAGAATCTGTAGCAAGGAAATGTCCAGGCGTTGAGTTGATCAAAAGATCTTTATTATCAGCTAATTTCAGTACTTTGTTTTTGTTTGAAGAGATATTGAAACTTGTTGACCAAGTGAAATCAGCGCCAATAAAGTTTTTAGAATTAATTCCTAATTCCCAACCTTTATTCTCTAATTCTCCAACATTTTGAAGCTGAGAAGCAATTCCTGAAACTCCCGGTAAAGGTCTGTTAAACAACAAATCTTTAGTAATTGTTTTATAATAATCTGCCGTAAGACTCACTCTGTTATCAAATAAACCTAAGTCAATACCATAATCTTGCTGATAAGAGGTTTCCCATTTTAAATTTGGGTTATTCAATGAAGTCAACTGAACCGCATTTACAATCACGTCACCACTTACATCATAAATTTCAGAAAATCTCGATAAAGTAGAGTAGGCGCCAATCGATGGATTTCCGGTTGCACCATAACTCGCTCTCAATTTAAGGTTCGAAATCGTTTTGTTCTCTTTTAAAAAATTCTCTTTACCAATATTCCAACCCACAGCTCCGGAAGGGAAAGTTCCGTATTTGTAGTTTTCACTAAAGCTTGACGAACCGTCACGACGCGCTGTAAACGTAAATAGATATTTGTCGTCGTAATCAAAATTCAACCTTCCAAAAGCCGAAATCAATTCCGTTTCAGATAAATTAGAATCCGGTTTTAAAAATACAGTTCCTGCACCAAGATTGTGGTATGAATTTGTATTCGTCAAGAATCCTCTTGAAGCAGCGTATGAACTTTCGTTTTTATTCTTTTGATACGAATAACCTCCAAGAACCGTCAGGATTCCTTTTGCAATAATTTCTTTTTTATACGTCAGATAATTTTCCGTTAAGAAAGAAGAAAATCTGGTATTGTTCACAGAAGCTTCACCTTTAATATTTTTTCCTGCAATCAAAGTTGATGGAATATATCGACCTGTTTGAGAGTTATTATCGGTTAAACCTAAAGTAGTTTTGAAATCTAAATCCTTAGTAATTTTATATTGAGCAAAGAAATTTGATCTGTTTACGATAGAAACAGTTTCCAGAATATTTTCCATTGCAGTAGCATAAGGATTATCAATATCGTCCCCAATTGGCGCCGTTGTTGTGTAAGATCCGTCTTCGTTATAAATTCCTTTATCAGGCATAAATCTGTAAGCAGCAGCAATTACACCCGCAGCACCAGTTCCTCCAGCGCCCGTTTGGCTAATGATTCCGTCTTTGTTTTGTTTGCTTTGAAATAAATTCAGACCAACTTTAAATCGGTCAGACAAATCAGCTTCAAGATTACTTACAATCGTGTATTTATCAATTCCCGAATTAATCACAACCCCGTTTTGGTTAAAGTAGTTTCCGGAAACATAATACCTCACATTCTCAGATCCTCCAGAAAACGAAAGCGAAGTATTCGAAACCATTCCTTCACGATAAATTACATCCTGCCAATCTGTGTTTTGTCCGCCCGGAGTATGCGTTGTGAAACTTTTTCTATACGCCACAAACTGATCACCGGTTAATAAATCCAATTTATTATTTACAGATTGTACCGAAGTTGAGTTACTGAATTCGATCACCGGTTTTCCTGGTTTTCCTTTTTTAGTCGTAACCATAATAACCCCGTTTGAACCTCGAGATCCATAAATAGCCGTTGCCGAAGCATCTTTAAGAACCTCGATAGAAGCAATATCCTGAGGTGCTGGCATAGAAACACCCGCAAATCCGTCAACAACAATAAGTGCATCACCACTCGCATTGATCGACGTTCCGCCACGAACCCTAATTTTTACTGGAGCGCCCGGTTCACCACCATTATTTGATTGTACCGAAACCCCCGCAGCACGACCTTGCAAAGCCTGTTCTGCATTTAATAAAGGATAAGCAGTCAGTTCTTTTGCCGTTACAGACGACACAGATCCCGTAATATCGCTCTTTTTACGCGTTCCATAACCAACAACAATTACTTCGTCAAGATTTTTAGTATCTGGTTTTAAGCTTACGTTCACGACAGTTTTATTGCCTACCGGAACTTCTACAGTTTGATATCCTATAAAGTTAAAAACTAAAACAGCATTTTTTTCAGAAACAAAAACACTGTAATTCCCATCCATATCAGCAGTTCCTCCAACTGATGATCCCTTTACATATACATTTGCACCAGGAAGTCCGAGTAAATCTTCGCTCGAAGTAACTTTTCCCGTCACTTTTCTTTCCTGTGCATTTACAATGATATTTCCCAGTAAAAAAACTACCAGAAAGCACCATTTAAGCGACTTAATTTTTTGGTTTGTAAACATTCATTTTTTGGTTTAAGGTTAATGTTAGATAAAATAAAAAAGCAATAAACTCATTCCTATTATTAGCGCCACAAACAAAATTTGCAGCAATATGAATTTTGTTTTTTTGAATTTCATATGGCAAATGTATATTTCGAAAACGATATAGAAATACAAAAAAGGGTATCTAAAAATACAGATACCCTTTTTTAAGCCTTGAAAACATTGGATTTTTTAAAATACCGACATTGGTTTCGAAAATTTGTCAGCAAATTGCGACGGAGTTTCTCCGTATCTTTTTTGGAAACATTTGCTAAAGTATTTCGGATTGTTAAAACCAACTTTATAACTCACTTCTGAGACGTTTAATTTATTTTGTTCTAATAATTGAGCTGCACGTTTTAATCGTATTTCATGAATAAATTCGTTTGGCGTATAATTCGTCCAGGCTTTAATTTTTAAGAATAACATCGTTCGACTAACGCCCAATTCTGAACAGAAAAACGGAATATCAAAAAGCTCGTTTGAGATATTATCTTCGACAATCTTAAATGCTTTTTTCAATAATTCTTCGTCCAGAGAAGAAACCGTAATTTCCGAAGGAATAAAACTGTCTTCACTTGAAAATTTAAGTTTGAGTCTTTCCGTAGAATTCAACAGGTTTTTTACCCGAAGTGTAAATTCCATAAGATTAAACGGTTTACTGATATAATCATCGGCACCGCTTTCCAGACCTTCAAATTTATAGACTAATGATGATCTCGAAGTCAATAAAATTACCGGAATATGACTCGTTTTCAGATTCTCTTTTATCTTAGAACAAAGTTCAGTCCCAACCATTTCGGGCATAATAACATCGCTGATAATTAAATTAGGAACAAATTGCATGGCTTTTTCCAAAGCCGCTTTTCCATTATCAGCCTCGATAATATTATAATCTTTTTTGAGTAAGTTTTTCATGAAAGTCCTCAGAACCTTATGATCTTCAACAATCAGAATTGTTTGTTTTTCGGCATTGACAACAAGATCGTCAATGTCTTCATGAATTGCGATTTTCTGCGTTTCCAGTTGCGCTGTATATTGTGCAATATCATCGCTAATTTTGAAATCCTCAATAATTTCACTGTCTAAAAGATGCTCGCGACCCAACGGAAGCGTGACTTTAAAAACAACTCCTTCAGGCTTTTTATTAATTACATCAATGCTTCCTTTATGAAGTTTTACAATGTTTTTAACAATAGAAAGTCCAATTCCAGTTCCTTTATTATAATTCTTCTGAACGTTATTGTGCAGCGGAACTTCAAAAAACAAATCAAAGATTTTATCGATATGTTCTTCTGCAATTCCAACTCCAGAATCTTCAACCGCAATAAAAAGGTTTTCGTGATCGTGATTGATTTTAATGTTGATGTTTCCGCCTTTTGGAGTGTATCTAAAAGCGTTTGAAATCAAATTATAAAAAACGCGCTCTAATTTATAACGATCAAAATACACCAGAATTTCCTCTTCAGATGATTCAAAAGTGTACGTATAACCGCCATCTTTGGCATATTCGATAAAAGATAGAAAGATTTCCTTAGTAAATTTTACAATATTTCCGTTAGCTGATTCCAGCGTAACCTGATCGTTTTCAAGTTTTCTAAAATCCATTAAACGATTAATCAGACTCAAAAGATGATTCGCACTTCCTTCGATAACCAACAGCTTTTTGTACATTTCATTTGTTCCGTTATAATCGGCCAAAATCTGTTGTAACGGTCCTAAAATCAAAGTTAAAGGCGTTCTGAATTCATGCGAAATATTCGTGAAAAAGTCCAGTTTTGCACGATTGTTTTCTTCGATACGTTTCGTTTCCAGATATTCTAATTCCAGTTTTTGTTTCAGTCTGGCTTTCGATTTCATAATCCAGATCAAACCGTATAATCCCAAACCAATAACAAGACCGTAGAATAAAAACGCCCAAATACTGCGCCACGGAGCAGGTTTTACAACAACCGTTAATGTAGTCGGAATATGATTCCAAACACCATCATTATTGGCGCCACGAACTTCAAAGCGATACGTTCCCGGATTTTGAATTGCAAATATGGCTTCGGTGTTTTTGGTGATCGTCCAGTTATTTTCTAACCCAATTAAACGATAACTGTATTGATTGTTTTTGGATCGAATGTAATTTGGAATCGCAAAACTAATCGAGAAATTTGCCTTGTCGTAATTCAACGTTATGTTTCGGGTATAACCAATACTTTTCTCCAGAATTTTATCTTTTCCATTTGGATTTATGGTCTCATTTTTAATTTTCAAACTCGTAATTAAAACCTGAGGCGCATAATCATTCAAAGAGATTTTCTTGGTATCAAAATAAGTGGCTCCAGACGGACTTCCGAAATAAAACTTATTTGAATCTAATTTTAAAGCCGCATTGTCATTAAATTCATTACTCGCCAAGCCATCTTTTTGGTCGTAAAGAATTAATTTTTTCAGCGTTGTACTGTATTTTATAATTCCCTGATTCGTACTAATCCAAAGATTTTTCTCGGCATCTTCAAGAATAGAATGTATCGAAGTGATAATCGTGTTTCCAACTTTAAGATTTATTTTGTTGAATTTTTTTCCATCAAAATAATGTAATCCTTTCGCTTTCGTTCCCACCCAAACTTTGTTTTGACTGTCCTTAAACAAAGTTAGAATATCATCGCCGGACAAAGCCGAAGCATCAAAAAAGTAATGTTCGATTACATATTTATTTTGCTGAAAATCCTTTAGCGAAATGCAATTCAGACCATTTTGGGTTCCAATCCAAAGTTTATTGTTGTCAACCAAAATAGTTCGAACAATATTATTCGTCAGGAAATTGGCTGAAGCCGAATCATTCCCAATTACCTGAAAAGTCTTGGCAATCGTATTATACCGAATCAAACCTTTGCCAAAAGTTCCAATCCATAAAATTCCGTTTCCTTCTGTTTTAAGCGAATAAACACCACTTTCTTTCAATAAATCACTTAATTCTGGTGCAATTCGATTGTCTTCAATTCTTTTCGAAATTGTATTATAAGCTGATAATCCTTTAGAGAAAGTACCAATCCAGAGAATATTATCCTTAGAAAGACACATTGATTTAATGTCGTCTTTATTGGTCTTATACGTTTTGCTGTTGATGTAACTTACTGCTTCGGTATTTTTGTTAAAGATTGTAATTCCGCCGCCTTCAGTTCCAAAATAAATATTCTGATTTTTATCCGAAATAATCGAACTAACAACGTCAAAACTCATCGGAATCTTTTTTGAATTCTGATTGTAATTAGAGAAATTCACATTGGAAACATCCCAAATATTCACGCCTTTGTAATAACAGCCAATCCAAACCGAACCTTTTTTATCAATAAATACCGATTTTACCTTATCGATTCCGTTGTTATTCGTACTATTATTTATTTTTTGAATGCTTTTATCTTTTCCTAAAATGTAGATTCCGTCATAAGCTCCAATCCATAAAGAACCTTCGTTATCAAAGGCGAGAGAACGAATGTCAGTATTGATTTCTTTGTATTTATTATCAGGTAAAAAAGAGATGAATTTATTGTTTGAAGTATCAAATTTTAGAAGTCCTTTGTTTTTTGTTCCAACCCATAAATTGCCGTCGTTGTCTTCTTTTACAGATTGAACATTTAGAAGGTCAGTATTGTTTAAACGATAATTTATAAAAGAAAGCTTTCCGAATTTCCTGCTTTTTACCAGACATAAACCTTTCGTGGTTCCAACCCAAATTTTCCCGCTTTTGGTTTTTAAAATACTGGTAATATTATTACTCGCCAAAGTAGAATTATCAGTATCCGAATGAAAAACAGAGGTAAATTTCCCTGTATTTCTATTGTAAATTGTCAATCCTTTTGAAGTACCAAACCACATTTCGTTGTTGATTTTCCTGATCGACCAAACGGCGTTATTGCTGATTGTATGATTGGTTTTGGTATGTAAATATCTCTTAAAAGTATTCGTAACTGGATCATAACAGTTTAGTCCGTTGTAAGTTCCAACCCAAATTTTACCCGAATTATCTTCTTCAATCGATAAAATATCATTATTACTAATCGAGGTTTTATCCGTAACATCATTTCTATAAATGGTGAATTTACTTCCATCATATTTATTAAGTCCGTCGCGGGTTCCAAACCACATTTGCCCAAATTCATCCTGATGTATAGCAATAACAGAACTCTGCGAAAGCCCGTCAGTAGTAGAGATGTTTTTGAGACGATATTTATTTTGAGAGAATATATTCCCTGAAATAAATAGGATTACGAGAAAGGCTATTTTGTATTTCATAGCTTTTTTTTTAAGGTGCAAAGTTTTAGAGTTGCAAAGGTTCAAAGGTTTTTTTCGCCACGAATTCACGAATTTTTTATAATCATTACGCGCAATCATTCGTGAATTCGTGGCTATTTAACACATAGTATTTAATCTTTTTAATCTGGACTTAAATGTTTAGCTTAAGAAACTTTGCGCTTTTGCGTCTTTACGCGATTATTTTTGTTTGCCACAAAGCAATTGAAAAAAAACTTTGTGCCTTTGTGTCTTCGTGGCAACAATCATTTACTTCAACCGCTTTTTTAATTGATATTCATACAACGAAGGAACTTTATCCATCGATGTATTCAGGAATTCAATATAAGCGTCAGGTTCATATTTTACTTCGAATTTAGTATTTCCATTTACACCAACAATTCTGGCAAAAGGTCCATCTTTCATTCCGTAAAGTAAAACAGGTTTTGTAATTTTTTCAGGATTTGTAACTTGAACATTCAGATTCCAAAAAGTACTGAAAGGTCCGTGAGACGGTTTCCAATAATCGGCACCGCCGCCACCAAACAAGGCGTAACTATTATTACTATCCGGCATTAAATGTACCGTAATATTGTCAAATAAATTTTGATGATTTGCCCCCGAATGTTGATCCAAAACCGGATCAGCAAAAATCTCACAATTCTGATACACATTTTTAGTAGCAAAAGTGTTGAAACTTAACGGATGAACCGCTTTATTATAAATCTTCAAATTCTTAACCAAGACATTATGAACTCCGCCCAAAGTTACTGTATAATGCGCCATATGAGATCCATCAGTCACAATATCCTGAATCGTAACATTCGAAATTTCTTCGCATAAAATTCCGCTGTCAGCATTGGTAATCGTTACATCTTTTGCCCAACTATTAAAAACGCGGGTTAAAAATATGGCATTATTTCCCGGTTCAACATGATGCGCGACTCTTGGAATATCTGGAAAAGTAAAACGAATATGCTCAATTCCAACTTCGTTTAAATGTTTCCATTCGACCAATTGTGCCTGATAAGTTGGTTTTATGACAATTGTCAAAGGCGTTTTTATTGTTATTTTAGAACCCGAAATTTTTACGATTTCAACTTGTTGTCTTACAATTGGAAGTTTCGGAAATTTCCAATGATGAGAACCCGGTTTTACATTTGCACCTTTGTATAGATCCTTGATGATTTCGCCGTTTTCACCATCTTTATTAAACAATTGAAGTTCTACAATATCGCCAACTTTTAAACCTTTAACTTCAGAAACGGTTAGAGTGTTTTCGCCCATATTTCCGGAACTTACTTTAGCCAAAAAGCTCGGCGTAGGTTCGTATTTATCCAAATATGATTTTACACGTTCACCCGGAATCTGAGTCCAGATAAATCCTCCCGACCATGCATATTGTGAGAAAGGTAAGTCAATATTATTTTCAGGCTCGCGTTGTCTTTTATCAAATGTGGTAAGATATTCTCGAAGTTCCGCCAATGATTCCGGATTTTGGAGATACATCATAGGTCTTGGAAAATAGATTTCGGTTCCGTTTTCGTCAGTCCCAGTGCCACGAAGTACAAAATTGCTTCTTTCGATATAGACAATATCACTCAGGATAATTTTTCCGGCTGGCAATTGCAAAATCACATTTCCTTCAACTGCATTTGCGGCTTTTACAGCTTTTAATAAAGCTTTAGAATCATCTAAACCATCATTCGCTTTTACGCCAAAATCTACCGCATTTATAATTTTTCCGTTAGCTTCAGGAAGTTGGCTTTCGCCGAAATGATATCCCGCATAACTAAAATCCGGAAGATAATTAGTCATAAGTTTTTGCGTCAGAATCTTAGGCAATTCCTGCCCAATTGCGTTAATAGAAATGAAAAGACTATAACAGATAAAAAGGGCGTGACGTTTCATGTTTTTGCTTTATTTAAGTAAAGTGATATTGCCCGCGGATTTGGCGGATTAAACGGATTGACACAGATTTTTTTAATCATTTTATCTTTTATCCCGATAGCTATCAGGAGTGGCAAAACTTTGCGTCTTATTGTTAGTGAGATTGCTTCGTTCCTCGCAATGACAAACCAGCGTAAATCCGTTTAATCCGCCAAATCCGTGGGCAAATAAATTACAAATCTGTAATCAATTTATATTTTGGAACCAATGTTTTCATAATGCTCCAAGCCAATAAATACGCTAAAGCACAAAGCACAAACATGATGGTATAACCAGTTTCAATATGTCCTAAACCTTCGTAATAATCAAATAAAGCGCCGCCAAGTTTAGACACCAAAACACCGCCAAGTCCGCCCGCCATTCCGCCAATTCCTATAATAGAACCAATTGCTTTTTTAGGAAACATATCCGAAACCGTAGTGAAAATATTAGCCGACCAAGCCTGATGCGCCGAAGCTCCAACACCAATTAAAAGCACCGGAATCCAGAAACTTATGTAACCTAAAGGCTGTGCAAGAAGCACAAACAAAGGAAAAATGGCAATAATAAGCATCGCTTTCATTCGGGCTTCATAAGGATTGTGTCCTTTGTTGATAAAATACATTGGAAAATAACCGCCGTAAATACTACCAACCATTGTCATACTATATAAAACGGCTAGCGGAATCGTAATTTCGGTTTTTTCCATCCCGAATTGCGCTTCCAGATATTTGGGTAACCAGAATAAAAAGAACCACCAAATTCCGTCAGTCAAAAATTTTCCAATCGCAAAAGCCCAGGTTTGTTTGTAGCTTAAAAGCTTAATCCAGGAAATTTTTTCGGGTTTAGTATTTTCTTCAGAAGGTTCTTGAAATGCGTCACCTTCAGAGATATAATCACGTTCAGCCTGAGACATTCTCTTTTGGTTTCTTGGTTTTTCATACAAAACATACCAGAAAAACATCCAGATAAAACCAATCGCTCCAATGATAATAAAAGACATTTGCCAACCCCAATGCACCGCAATCCAAGGCACAGTTAACGGCGCTAAGATCGCTCCAACATTCGAACCCGAATTAAAGATTCCGGTTGCCAGAGAACGTTCTTTTTTAGGAAAATATTCGGCAGTAGCTTTGATTGCAGCAGGAAAGTTCCCCGATTCTCCAAAACCAAGAAAAGCTCTCGAAATCATGAAACCCGCAATAGAAACCGGAACGGCTCCAATGCCAACCCAAACTAATAAGTTGTTGAAAGTACTACCAATCGGGATTGCATAAGCATGCATTATCGCACCAATTGACCAGATGAAAATCGCCAAAATATAACCTAATTTTGTACCTAATTTGTCAATTAATCTTCCGGCAAATAACATCGAAAGCGCATAAACAAACTGAAAAACGGCTGTTATATTGGCATAATCAGTATTAGTCCAGTTAAATTCTTCGGATAGGCTGGGAGCCAGTAAACTCAGTACTTGTCTGTCCAGATAATTCACTGTAGTGGCAAAGAAAAGTAACCCGCAGATGGTCCAGCGGTACTTCCCGATAGGTTCGGTTTTGATAGTCATGATAGTTAGTTAAGAGCATTTTGTTTTTAAATTGTAAAAGTTTGGGGTGGTTATAAAAAAGCTGTTTTTCAAACTCTTTTCCTCAAACTGAAATCTTATTTTTTATTCGTATAAATTATAATAACCACAGATAAAAAGAGTAAATAGATTTAAAAAAAAATCTGCTTAATCTGCTCCCGATAGCTATCGGGACTGCGAGAAAAAATATTTTATTCTGAAAAATTAAAATAGCGTTCAGCATTATTGCTGCAGATATTTTTTACCAATTCACCAATAAGATTTATATCATTTGGCAACTGACCGTTTTCAACTTCATTTCCTAAAATATTGCATAAAATGCGACGGAAATATTCATGACGCGGAAAAGACAAAAAACTTCTCGAATCCGTTACCATACCCACAAATCGGCTTAATAATCCAAAATTCGACAATACATTTAACTGCTTTTCCATTCCGTCTTTTTGATCCAGAAACCACCACGCAGCACCATATTGCATTTTCCCCGGAATCAAATCATCATTAAAATTCGCCGCCATAGAAGCAAAAACTTCACTGTCACCCGGATTCAAATTATAGACAATTGTTTTCGCCAAACCATTTGCAGAATTTAGTTTATCAAAGAAACCGCTCATATTATCAGCCATATTCAAATCTCCAATAGAATCAAATCCCTGATCAGGACCAAGCAATTGCATCATTTTGCTATTGTTATTTCTAATCGCACCAACGTGAAATTGTTGCGCCCAGGATCTTTTATGATTCAATAAAGCAATCTCAAATAATACCGCCGATTTGAACTTTTCAATCTCAATCATACTCAATTCCGAAACATTTAATCCCTTCTTAAAAATGGTTTCAATTTCTGATTCCGTATAACTTGAAGCATAGAATTTAATATGTCCATGATCAGAAATTCGGCAGCCCATTTCATGAAAAAAGTCATGTCTTAAAGCAATGGCTTTTATAAAATCTGCATATTCATTTATAGAAAAACCAACCGCAGATTCCAATTTTTGAACCCAGTTTACAAACAATTGTCCTTTTTCAATTTCCGTTGCTTTATCAGGTCTGAAAGATGGTAAAACCAAAATCTCAAATTGATCGTCACGAAGTTTTTGATGAAATTGCAAATCATCCGTAGGATCATCTGTGGTTCCTACAACTTTCACATTCATTCTTTTAAGCAGGTTTTTAACGCTGAATTCAGGCTTCTTCAGCAATTCATTACAAGTATCAAAAACTTCCTTAGCAGTATCTTTATTCAATAATAAATCGATCCCAAAATAACGTTTCAATTCCAGATGCGACCAGTGATACAAGGGATTTCGTAAAGTATGCGGCAATGTTTCAGCCCATTTTTCGAACTTCTCAAAATCAGAGGCATCTCCCGTAATATATTTTTCTGAAATACCATTCGCACGCATCGCTCTCCATTTATAATGATCACCTTCAATCCAGATTTGAGTAATATTTTCAAACTGACGATCTTCGGCAATATCTTTTGGAGACAAATGGCAATGGTAATCTATGATTGGTTGTGCTTTTGCAAAATCATGATACAAGGAAACAGCCGTTTTATTATACAATAAAAAATCCTCGGTTATAAATTGTTTTTCAGACATAAAATATTTTTTTGGACATTATGGAGAAATGTTTGAACACGAATTTCACGAATTTGCACTAATTCTTATGGTTAGCATAGTTTGTGAAATTAATTTCACAAACTAATTAGTGACAATTCGTGAAATTCGTGTTTATATCTAGATAATAATTTTTTATAAGCTTTTTTTAATTCCCATTTCAAGACCTCTTAATTCCGCCAAACCTCGCAAACGCCCAATTGCAGAATAACCCGGATTTGTTTTTTTATTTAAATCATCCAGCATTTGGTGACCATGATCAGGACGCATTGGCAACGAACTATTATTTCTCTTTTCGACTTCAATAATCGCTTTTACAACTTCATACATATCGACATCGCCTTCAAGATGATTTGCTTCAAAAAAGCTGCCTTCCTCGTCTCTTTCGGTACTTCTTAAGTGAATAAAATTCATTTTATCGCCGTGACGTCTCACAATTCCCGGTAAATCATTATCGGCTCTTACACCGTAGGAACCCGTACACATCGTGAAACCGTTTGATTTAGAATTGGCTGCAGCCATTAATTCTACTAAATCTTCCTCCGTACTTACAACTCTTGGTAAACCTAAAATTGGGTAGGGCGGATCGTCAGGATGAATCGCCATCAAAACCCCTTTGCTTTCTGCAACAGGAATAATTTCCTTTAAAAAGAAGAAAAGATTCTTCTTCAAAGTTGCTCGGTCAATATGATTATAACCGCTTAAAGTCACCAGAAAATCTTCTACAGAATACGCTTCTTCAGCTCCTGGAAGTCCCGCAAGAATATTTTGCTGTAATTTTATTTTATCAGCTTCAGTCATCGCTTCAAAGTATTTTGTAGCCTTTTCAATCTGAGTTGTAGAATATTCTTTTTCGGCGTTAGGTCTTTTCAAAATAAACAATTCAAAAGCCGCAAAAGCATTAATATCAAAACGCAAAGCCTTTGATCCGTCAGCAACTTCATAAGCCAAATCAGTTCTCGACCAATCTAAAACTGGCATGAAATTATAGCAAACACATTTGATTCCGCACAAAGCCAGATTCCGGATACTTTCTTTATAATTCTCAATATATTGAAGGTAATTTCCCGTTTGTTTTTTAATGTCTTCATGAACCGGAATACTCTCTACAACTGACCATGTTAGCCCCGAAGCACCTTTTTTAGGATCTCCGTTTTCATGCTCAATTTCGACTTTTCGTTTTATAATTTCGTCAATACTCCAAACTTCTCCATTCGGAATATGATGTAATGCGGTTACGATTCCGATAGCTCCCGTTTGTAAAATATCTTGTAAAGAAACAGGATCATTTGGGCCGAACCATCTTAATGTTTGTTCCATTTTTTATGTTGGTTTTTCTCCTGCAAGGTTTTCAAAACCTTGTAGGTATTATTTTTATTAATGTTTAGGAGCTATTTCCCGCTATCCGTTTCAATCTTTTGTGGCGAACCCCGCCACAAAAGGATTTCCACTTCTATCGGGGCTAGGGCTCATATTTTCAAAAGAACTATTTCTTATTTTATGTAATCAAATATTCCTTTCTATTTGTCCTGCAAGGTTTCCAAAACCTTGTAGGTCTAAAACTTATTATTTAATTTCCAGAATCATACCTACAAGGTTTTGAAAACCTTGCAGGAAACGTCGAAATCAGATTCTAAATACTCGATGCCGAAAATCCTCCATCAACTTTGATAATCGTTCCTGTTACAAATTTTGACATATCGCTGCATAAAAATAAAAGCGCACCATCGATATCTTCCGGTTTTCCAAATCTTCCCATGGGCGTATGATCGATAATTTTTTCGCCTCGAGGCGTTAATTTTCCATCCGGAGTCAATAATAAAGCTTTGTTTTGTTCTCCTATAAAAAAGCCAGGAGAAATAGCATTCACACGGATTCCTTCACCATATTTCGAAGCTAATTCAACCGACATCCATTGCGTGAAATTATCAATAGCCGCTTTTGAAGCCGAATATCCCACAACTCTCGTCAATGGTCTTTGTGCTGATGCCGATGAAATATTGATGATGATCCCTTGTTTTTGTTTAGCAAAAAGTTCCGAGAATACTTGTGACGGCAACATTGTACCAATAATATTTAGATCGACAACTTTTTGCAAATCATCAACTTGCATATCATAAATCGCCTGATCGGGACTTATCGTCGCACCGGGCATATTTCCACCCGCAGCATTGATTAAGATGTCAAGACGACCGTATTTTTCTACGATCAAATCTTTGGCTTTTTCAAGTTCTTCTTTGTTTAAAACATTCGCCTGAATCGCAAAAGCTTGTCCGCCATTTTGTTCAATTGCTTCTACAGTTTTATTGGCTTTTTCAATAGATTGTGAAATGATTCCTGTGATAACGCCTTGTTTAGCCAAAACATTTGCAAAATTACTTCCCAATACTCCGGCACCGCCAGTTATAAGTGCAATTTTACCTTTAAGATTAAGTATTGAATCCATATATATTTTATGATTTTTCCAATTTGATTGTATGGAATGATTTTCTTTTTTAAGTAGAAACATAGTTTTTCAATTCGCAAAAAAAACTATGTTTCTATGATTTAACTATACAACAGCTTTCTTTTCGTTTTTTATAATCTGAACGATTTCAATCGCTTTTTTAACTTCGTTTTCAATCAGAGTGAAATCTCCGTCCTGCATGCGTTTTTTACTAATAAGCTGACTTCCCATTCCAACAGCCGAAGCTCCTGCAGTAAACCAACTATTAATGTTTGTGTAATTTGATTCGACACCGCCGGTTGTCATAAAATAAAGCGATGGAAAAATGTCTTTTATGCTGCTCAAAAATTCAGGGCCTAGTATATTTCCCGGAAAAAGTTTAATCAACTTTATTCCGGCATTTTCAGCGGCAATAATTTCTGTTGGCGTCATACAACCTGGGCAGTATAATATTTCTTTGCTTTTTAAGAACTCCGAAACCTCAGGAACAAAACCCGGACTAACAAAAAAGTCAGCTCCAACAGCATGAAATTCTTTTGCCTGATCCAAATTTTTTATGGTGCCAATTCCCAACAACATTTCAGGCATTTCGGCATTTCTAACAGCAACCATTTTTTCGAAATTCGGCAAAGCTTCAGAACCTCTATTGGTGTATTCTACAGCTCTGATTCCAGTTCTGTAAAGTGAGCGTAAAACTTCAATACTAATATTTTCATCAGTATTAAAATACAAAGGCAAAATCCCTTGTTCCGAAATAATCTCAATCGTGTTTTGAATTGTTTTCATGACTTTATATTTTTACTTTAATCACTATTTTTTTCAGTAATCCTTCGCCAATCATGGCTGCGTGAACATCTTCGGGAAATAAAATGGCAAATTGTTCTTCCTGTAATTGAAAAAACATATCCGGTTTATCATGAAAAAACCGAACGTCTCTTTCGTTACTATAATCCCCGTTTGGGCTAATGCATTTTTCTCTTGGTTTCCAGGCAAAAGTTTCCGGTCCTTTTATCGAAATCTGAATGTCAATATTCTGATCATGACATTCAAAACCTTTGATACTTTCATCCCGGGTTGTTCCTTCACCAACAATTACAATTACTTTTAAACCTTCTGCAATTTCAAAAGTGCCTTCTTCAAGAGCCGAAATATCATTCTGTTGGACATATTCAAATGCCTTTCGAATATTGGGGTGTAAATCATAATATTTTTTTGCGTTGTGTAATGAATCTATTATCATTTTTTTGTTTTTATACTTTAAGTTAATACACAGAAAGGTAGAAGTTTAAACTTAAATAAGTGTTTCATTTTTTCTAAAATATTGTAGTCGAATGTTAAAAATTAGTGTTGCATTTTGTATCATCTTTTAGAAAAAAAAGTAGGTTTCTATTGTATTAAAATAATCAGTGAAATCCGTTTAATCGGTGGGCAAATAAATTATCGAATAACTCTTCCGCCACTTGCACCATTCATAAGCGCTGTAACATCATTTACGCTCGATAAATTAATATCTCCCGGTATTGAATGTTTTAGGCAGGAAGCTGCAACAGCATATTCAAGTGTTTCTTGATATGATTGTGGCCAAGTCACTAGTCCATAAATTAATCCGGCCATAAATGCATCTCCTGCACCAATTCTGTCAATAATATGTGAGATCTTATATTCTTTAGATTTCAGCAACTTTCCGTCGTTCCATAAAACCGCTCCAATTGTGTTTGATGAAGCATTGGCATCATAACGCATTGTAGAGACAATTGTCTTAAGTTTTGGAAATTGTTTTTTCCATTTACTAAAAACGGAATCAATACTTTCCGACTCTTCAATTTTTATATTCAGACATGTTTCAGAGTCATCTGTACCACCCAATAAAATATCACAATACTGAACCAAATCCGGCATAATTTCAGAAGCCTTTTTGCCATAATTCCATAGGGTAGGACGATAGTTCAAGTCGGCTGAAATGGTTAATCCCAGTTTTGAAGCAGCTTCGAGTGCTTCTTTAGATAATATAGCCAGATCTTCAGTTAATGATGCTGTTATGCCAGACCAGTGAAACCAATTAGCATCTTTGAAAATAGCTTCCCAATCGATCATTCCTTTTTTAAGATTTGCAAATGAAGAAGCGTCTCTGTCGTACAAAACTTTTCCCGGTCTTTCAGATGCACCTTGTTCAAAATAATAAACTCCCAAACGTTTTCCTTGTTTTACCGCAATTGGTTCTACGCCATATGAACGCATTTCGCTTAAAGCAGAATCTCCTAATTCATTATCAGGAACTGAGGTTACAAATTTTACATCATATCCAAATAAGGCCAATGATGCGCCAACATTTGCTTCAGCACCGCCATAATGTGCTTCAAACGTTCTTGATTTATAGAGTTTTGAATGGTTAGGAGGTGAAAGTCTTAGCAGGATTTCACCAAAAGTTATGATTGTTTTTGACATAGGTGTAATTTTACGTGTACGCACACGGGTTGTTGCAAATGTATATAAAAAGTTAACTAAAACAACTTATCTTTAATAAAAAAAATTAATTTTACACTCTTACAGAATCTTTTTAACTTAAAAACAATCAATATCATAACGATTAAAAAAATTGCAGAACTAGCCAATGTTTCGCCGGGAACCGTTGACAGAATTATCCATAATCGTGGGCAGGTGACTCAGGAAAATGTCGATAAAGTAAATGCTATAATCGAGCAATATGGTTATAAGCGAAATATTCTGGCGAGTAATCTGGCACTGAATAAGAAGTTTCATTTTGCTGTTTTTCTGCCTAAATACGAAGATTTGGAATATTGGAAAAGTCAGATTTCCGGAATAGAAAAAGCGGCAGTGGAATTCAGTAAATTCGGAATTGTTTTGGATTATTTCTTTTATGATTTTACTGTTTCTTCGTTTAAGGAATCGGTTAAAAAAGTACTGGAATTTGATTGCGACGGATTGTTATTTGCGCCTATTTTTTATGAAGAATCAGTTCGTTTTTTGAATGAATACGAAAAGAAAAACATTCCGGTTGTAATGATCGATTCGAATATTAAAACCAATGAGAATCATGCTTATGTAGGACAAGATGCTTTTCAAAGCGGATATTTGGCTGGAAGATTAATTAGTTTCGCCGTAAAAAACGAAAGACAAGTAGTGATTTTTAAAATTACGAGAGAGATCGAAAGTACATCGGTTTATCTACAGCGTATCGATGGTTTTTATTCCTTTTTTAAAGATCATAACGAACTTCAAAATTTCAGATTTTCAGAAGTTACCATCAAAGATTCCGGAATCGATCAATTGAATTTGGAGATGTTTGCAGGTATAAACAGTGTTTTTGTACCCAATTCCAGAGCCTATATCGTTGCGAGATTTTTGGAACAAAACAATATCAAAGGTGTCCGAATTATTGGTTATGATTTACTGAAAGACAACATCGAATACCTCAATAAAGGCGTAATTGATTTCTTAATCAATCAAAGACCCGAAGAGCAGGGTTATATGGGAATTAACCATTTATATAAGAAATTAGTGCTTCAGGAACCTGTTGAAGACACGCATTATATCCCACTGGAAATTATTTTAAAAGAGAATTATTTTCCTGCTAAGAAAATGGTTTAAGAGGTTTGCCCGCTGATTTGGCGGATTTAAACGGGTTTTCGCTGATCTTTTTTTTTTCGAAATCGTTGAACCTTTGTCAAAGTTTTAAACTTTGACAAAGGTTGCGTTAAAGAAAAACCCGCGTCAAACCCGTTTAAATCCGCCAAATCAGCGGGCAAAAAAAACATCTTTTACATTTTCTTCACCTTAATCACAAGCGGATTATTTATCTTATTAGCAAAAGAACTCAAATACGCTTCCCATTCTTGTTTGGTTTGAAACGGACTTCCTTTTTTCCATCCAAAACCAACGTAATAAATTACTTTATTGTTTTTAACCGTTAGGTTTCCGTACAAATTACTGAGGTCTTTATCGTTGGTAACATAGTTATCAAAGCTTGTTAAAGTACCTTTTGGAGCAACCAAACCAGTTCCTAATTCTGAGTCGTCAAGAGATTCCCAGTGGCTTAACCAACCTTCTTTGATATTAGTTCCGATAGTTCCTTTTTTGTCATGAAGTGTTAATCCTGCAGCGATTTCTTTAGTGCCTTTGATGTTGATTTCGAAACGAGAAAGATAACTTCCATAGTCAAGGCTAATTAGTTTGGATTCGGTTATTTTATTGCCTTTTGTATCCCAGGAAGCATAAGTGAGGATAAAACTGGTTCGGATAGGACCTGTTGTGATGGTTTTCCAAGTGGTGAAATTCTTCGAAAAATAGTATTTGTTATCTACTTTTACGGCAATTCCGCCCACGCCACGACTGTCGCCAACATGAAAATTGTCCAAACCTTCGCCATTATCTTTATGGTAACTTCCAGTGTTTAAAGTTGCCATTTCGTACCATTTATTGATAATTGGATAATCGACTCTTTTTAGCCAGGCATCAATTCCGCTGGTTAAAGTTCCTCCTTCAACATGATCTTCGACCATTTTTTGAGCAGTAGGACCATAGGTTCTAAAAGCAACTTTATTGTTTTCCCAAGCATAATCGTCTATTCTTTCAGGAACAAATCTTGAATAACAGCTGACCGTTTTTGTTGCCTCTGGATTTGTAGCAACCAAAACCTGAAAATCTTTTTGCGACGAAGCGGCAATTTTTGGCTGAAATAGTAATACATCAAAAGTACCGTCTCCGTTAGTATCTACGGCTTGACTATCTAAAAAATTGCTTGAACCGGATTCTTTTATCACATAATTCTCCAATTTTGCAGAAGAAGGTAATCCAAGAGATTTTTTAGTTAATTCGATCGTTTCAAATTCCCTGTCAACAGTGAGAGAATTAGTTACGGTTATCATTTTATTTTGCGAATGGACAGCAAAACAACTTGCCAGAATTGCAGTTAGTAAAAGATGTTTTTTCAAAATTTCAGGGTTTTAGTTTTCGTTAGAAGGTTTACCAATTGTTGCCAGAATTCCGCCATCGACATACAAAATATGGCCGTTTACAAAGTCACTTGCTTTTGAAGATAAAAATATTGCTGCTCCGGCCAAATCACCAGGATCACCCCATTTTGCAGCGGGAGTTCTACTGATAATAAAATCGTTAAACGGATGTCCGTCAACTCTTATCGGTTTTGTTTGTTCGGTAGCAAAATAACCGGGACCAATTCCGTTGATTTGTACGTTGTATTTTGCCCATTCCGTTGCCATGTTTTTGGTCAGCATTTTCAAACCGCCTTTTGCTGCAGCATAAGCACCAACGGTATTGCGGCCTAACTCACTCATCATCGAGCAAATGTTGATGATTTTCCCTTGTCGTCTTTCGATCATTCCTTTGGCAACGTGTTTTGAAACGATAAACGGAGAAACCAAATCAATATCAATTACTTCTTTAAAATCGGCAACTTCCATTTCGATTAATGGAATTCTTTTGATAATTCCTGCGTTGTTAATCAAGATAGCAATTGGTCCAACTTCACTTTCAATTTTCTTTACAGCTTCTATAACTTCTTTTTCATCGGTTACATTAAATTTATAACCAACTGCATTTATTCCTTCGTTTTGAAGTTCTTTTACAGCATCGTCAATTTTTTGCTGAGAAGAATTTCCGTTTACGATAATTGTCGCTCCAGCTTCGCCTAAACCTTTTGCCATTGCCATTCCCAGTCCGTGAGTACTTCCTGTGATAAGGGCAATTTTTCCTTTTATATCAAATAAATCTATCATGATTCTTATCTTAAATCTGTGATTTTACAAACGTCCATATCTCCGTAATCCAAATTTTCTCCCGCCATTCCCCAAATAAAAGTATAATTTGAAGTTCCGGAACCCGAGTGAATAGACCAAGGCGGAGAAATTACTGCCTGATGGTTATTCATCCAGATGTGGCGTGTTTCCTGAGGTTCTCCCATAAAATGACAAACGGCTTGATTTTCTGGAATATCCAAATAAAAATATACTTCCATACGACGATCGTGAACATGTGCCGGCATGGTATTCCAAACGCTTCCAGGTTTTAGTTCTGTCATTCCCATTTGCAATTGGCAAGTTGTTACAACGCTGCCAATAATCATTTGGTTAACGGTTCTGTGATTTGCCGTTTCCATAGTTCCCAGTTGTAATTTATTGGCTTCAGCCAAACTTACTTTTTTGATCGGATGTTGCGTGTGCGCAGGAGCAGAGTTCAAATAAAACAAAGCAGGATTTTCAGGATCGTCACTTTTGAAGATTACTTCTTTATTGCCGCTTCCAACGTATAAAGCGTCTTTATGATCCAATTCATACGAAGTTCCGTCAATTTCAACAGAACCTTTCGCGCCAACATTAATAATGCCTAATTCTCTTCTTTCGAGAAAATACTGTGCTTTTAATGGATCAATAGTTTCCAGTTTCAAAGGAGAAACCGGAACCGCAGAACCTGCAATATAACGATCGTAATGCAAATAGGTAAGAGCGATTTCTCCTTTTTTCATTAGATTATCAATTAAGAATTCGGCTCTTAATTGCGTAGTGTCGTATTGTTTTACGGCTTGCGGACTTGATGCATATCTGGATTCGTAGGATGTTGACATTTGATGTTTTTTTGAGTTCAATAGGAATTTTATAACCCTATAAAAATACAAATCAATTGCTTAATAAAAATACATTATTGGAGTAAAAACGTACAGTGGTTTGATTATTAGTTGTTTATTGTGAGTGAAATATAAAGATTCTAACTTTTAAAAGACAGATATTGAATACTATATTTTTTGTAATTTACATTCCGGTTATCTGATTAAAAATATCAGTTTTTTTAATGTAAATAAAGAGTATGGAAGTTAAGTGTATTATTTTTGATTGTGATGGAGTTCTTGTTGATACTGAAAAAATTGGTAATGGAGTATTACTTTCTATGGCCGCTGAGCATGGTTTTGAAATGAAATTAGAAGACGCCTATCGCGATTTTAACGGACGTAATCTGAAAGAATGTTTTATACATATCGAAAATGCAATTGCTAAAAAACTTCCCGATAATTTTGAAAGTGAATATCGCGAAAGAAGTTTTGAAGCATTCAAAACTCAGGTAAAACCGATGGAAGGTATCGTTGAATTCCTAAATAAATTAAAAATTCCATATTGTGTGGCTTCAAGCGGTCCCGTTGATAAAATCAGACTGAATCTTGAAGTAGCGGGTTTACTCGATAGATTCGAAAATAAAATCTTTAGTTCTTACGAAATAAACAGTTGGAAACCAGATCCGGGAATTTTTCTGCACGCCGCAAAAGAAATGGGGTTTGCCGTAAAAGATTGCATCGTAATAGAAGACAGCAAAGCCGGAGTAATGGCTGGAATTAGTGGCGGATTTAAAGTCTACGGTTTCGCAAACGGTTACAACAACGAAGACTTAGAAAAAGAAGGAGCTGAGCTTTTTAGTAACTATGAGGAGTTAAATTTTTTGTTTCAGGTTTAAAAAGTTTCAAGTTTCAGGTTACTATTGATTTGTCATTCTGAGGAACGAAGAATCGCATTCGGAACTTGACAAAGATTGACGATTTTCGCGCTAAACCCGACTGGTTTTAAAAACCTGTCGGGTTTAAATTATGCAGAAGTTTAAGTTCTACAACAGCTTTGTCAAAGTTGAAAAACTTTGACAAAGCTTCACATTTCACATTCCCGACATCTCCACAATCAAAGAGAATTATCTAATTTTCTAATTCCCACATTTTCTAATTTCTCTCCATTTCTACATTCGTAATAATTAATGTAATTTGTTGCATTAAAATATATTTTTATATATTTGGATATAAAGATTCGTTTTTTTTAGGGGTTTAGTTTGTCAAATTAGGATTCTAAAAGCTCTGAAACCGACTTTATTTTGCCTTAAAACCGATCTCTCCCCAAGTAGTTGTTTTTAAGATTGTGGCACTCAAAGACCACAAAATAACCTACACACCGCAGCAAAATGACGAAATTTATAATTAGAATTTTAATTCTATACTTATCTTTTATACCCATAATTGGAAACGCTCAAATTAAAAAAATTGGAGTTCCTTTTATTACCAATTACAATCCAAAAACTTATAAAGCGGCTTCAGAAAATTGGGATCTTTTGCAAGATTCTAGAGGAATGCTATTTTTTGCCAATCATTTTGGAATCATGCAATTTGATGGCGTTCGTTGGAGTATTGTTACGCAACCCGAGAATCGTAGTATGGTTCGCTCTCTTGCCATTGATAAAAACGACAAAATGTATGTTGGAGCACAAGGTGATTTTGGTTACACGGTTCAGTTATCAAATGGGCAGTATAAATATACTTCTTTAGTAAAATTGGTTCCGGATTCGGTTAAAAATTTCGGGGATGTTTTGCATACGGTAATCCGAAATAATGAAGTTGTTTTTTTCTCCAACGAGAGAATATTTATTTATAAGAACAATAAAATCAAGGTAATAACGCCAAAAGCGAAATACGATGAGTTTTTTGAAGTCAATAAAGAAATCTATGTTTCAGATGATGTAAAAGGATTGTTGAAACTAAAAGATGATGTTTTGGTTGAAATTCCAAATAGCGTTCAGTTTATAGGAATGAAGATTAGGAAGATTTTTGAAACTAAAGAAGGTTTACTATTTCTAACACAAAAAAAAGGACTTTTTCTTTATAAAAATAATCAGTTAAAACCGTTTGTAACTGAAGCAGATGATTTATTCAAACAATATCAGATTTCTGCAGGAATTCAGCTTTCTGATGGATATTTTGGAATTGGAACGCGCCAAACCGGATTGATAGTCATTGATCGTGCAGGACATTTGATTCAGCATATTGATAAACAAATGGGTTTGCAGGATGATTATGTAACCAATCTAAAAACAGATTCAGAAGGTAATTTATGGGCAACTTTAAAAGAAGGGATTTCGTTGATTCAGATTTCTTCGCCATTGTCGAGAATACTAGATACTTCTAATGCCGAAACCAAAATATATTGCAGTCAGATTTATCAAAACAAACTTTATATCACCACAGACAATGGTGTATTTTGGTTGGATTGGGAAGCGTATAAAAGTAGTAAAAATACAAATGTACATTTTCAGCATATTTCGGGAATGTCTGAAAATGTATGGAATGTAGGCGTTTTTGGAAATTCACTTTTTGCTTTTGAAAAAAACGGAATTTTCGAAATAAAAGGAAATTCAGCTCAATTACTGGCAAAAACTGATGGAGCATGGCAAGGCGTTATAATTCCGAATCATCCTGATTTATTGCTTGTTGGTGGTTATAACGGTTTGTATTTACTGAAGAATATAAATAATTCCTGGGTTTTTCAGCATAAAATAAAAGGTTTTGAAGAAAGCAGCCGAATAATTGTAACGGAGAAAAACGGAAATATCTGGATCGCTCACGGTTATAAAGGAATCTATAAAATCAAATTTAATGCAACATTCGATGCTGTTTCAAATGTGGAGTTTTACAATCAGGAAGCCGGTTTTCCGTCGAGTTTGTTTTTGAATACTTTCAATATAAACGATCAGATTTTGTTTGGAACCACAAAAGGCGTTTACAAACAAGATTCTCATTCTAAGAAAATGATTCCCGACGCTCTTTTCGAGAAATACCTCGGATTGAAAAGCCATATTCGTTTGCTTAAAGCGGATAATCAAAATAATTTCTGGTACATTTCCGGAGAGAATACGGGGAAAATGAGCCAAAAAGCTGGAGGAAAGTTTGATGTTGAAGAACTTCCTTTTAGAAAACTCAGATATTTGTATGTTCCCGGTTTTGAGAATATTCAGACTACTAGAAGTGGCGATGTATTTTTTGGAACACAAGAAGGCTTGATTCATTATAATTCGATTAAAAACAAAAAGTATCAATCAAAATATAAAGCAATTATATCTGAAGTTAAATGTATTTTTCCGAAAGATAGTTTGTTGTTTTCAAGTCGATATGATGTGCTTCCTACCAATACAGAAGCTGAAAATGATACACTTTCACCGGTTTTATCGTATTCGAATAATGCGCTTCATTTTTCGTTTGCTTCACTTTGTTATGATGAAGCCGACGCTACTAAATATGAATATTGGTTGGAAGGTTTTGAACCAAAATGGTCAGATTGGACGCTACAAACGGAGAAAGAATACACGAATTTGTCCGAGAATGAATATATCTTTCACGTAAGGGCAAAAAATATTTATGATGTGGTAAGTGAAGAAGCCGTTTTTAGATTTGAGATTTCGCCGCCGTGGTACCGCACAAGTTGGGCTTATATTTTGTATTTAATCCTTTTTGGAGTTTTGATTTATGCCATTATCAAGTATCAAAAAAATCTTGCAGAACGTGATCGTGAACAATTGATTCTGAATCAGGAAAAAGAATTGTTGCGAAATCGTGCCGAATTAAACGAGCAAAAACTGGCATTGGAACAAGAAAACATGACGATTATGAGAGAAAATCTTGAAACAACGATTAATCTCAAAAATGCTAAAGTAGCTTCAAGTACAGTGAATCTTATCCATTTAAATGAAATTTTACTTTCGATAAAAGAACTTATCGGGCAAATTGATAAGAAGAATGATCCAAATGTAAACTTTAGTCTACTGACAAAAATCAACCGAATAATTGATCACGAATTAAAAGGAGATCAGCATTGGAACGAGTTTGAAGAGATTTTCAATCAGCTTCATGATAATTTCATGCAACGCTTAAAATCGAGTTTTCCGGAACTGACTCCGCGTGATATGCGTTTGTGTGCTTATTTGCGAATGAATTTCAATACTAAGGAAATTGCGCCGCTTTTAGGAATTTCTGTTCGTGGTGTTGAAGATACCAGATATCGTATTCGTAAAAAACTACAGCTTGCTTCTGATGCGAATATTACGGAATTTATTTTGAATTTTTAAAAGTTGTTTCACGCAGATTTTAAAAGGATTTAGGCAGATTTGTGCAGATGTTTTGGTTTTATTTTGGAATGAATTAATTCTGAATTAATACATTTTTCGCAATCAATAACCGCAATCTTGTCATTTCGACAGAGGAGAAATCCTCGCAAGAAACTCCACAATCAAAATTGCCAATCTTTGTCGAGCTACTTGCGAGGATTTCTCGTTTCTCGGAATGACAAAATACGTAAATTTGCTTTGAGCGTATATTTTTCACGCAGATTTGGCAGATTGAGCAGATTTAAATTTAGATATTGATCTGCGTACATTTGCCTAAATCTTTTTAAATCTGAGTGAAACAAAAATTTATATCTCTAAAATTACCACACAAATTGAGTTTTTTATTATTAAGTAAAATCCGAAGTGGTTTTACGGTATTTGCGGGCTATTTATTACATTTTTTTACAAACACCGTAGTCAAACCGTATCCATAAATTGACCTTTTAGGTGGTTTATTTGTTAATATTGTCATCTTATTAATACAATAATGTGTATTTCTTTTGAGAAATTAAGATTTGTTGTGTTAATGGAACTTTACTAACAAAAAAACCAAAAAAATGAAACAAAATGACTCATTTTTCGGCCGACCACCGAAAAGCAATTACTATTTATTGAAAAGGTGCCTCGTACTGGCAATTTTATTATTGTGTCCTTTTCTAAAACTTCAGGCACAATGCAACACTCTTGTTTGGTCAGATGAATTTAATGGCACAACAGTAGATGCAAGCAAATGGCAAAGTATTACCGGAAACGGTTGTCCATCGCTTTGTGGCTTCGGAAACGGCGAAGCGCAACGTTATGATCCTAATCAGGCAACAATTGTTAAGGAAGGAACGGATAGTTATTTGAATATTCAGGCGAAATACGAGCCGAATGCGTCATTTCCGGCGCAACCGTATTCTTCGGCAAAATTAACTACTGAAGGGAAATATTCCATAAAGTACGGAAGAGTAGAAGCCCGTATGAAATTATCTTCGGGAATGGGCGCCTGGCCTGCATTCTGGATGTTACCGGCGGGGACTTCAAATTGGCCTTTTACAGGTGAAATTGATATCATGGAAGCCAAACACAGAAATCCAAAATCGATAGATGGAACGATTCATTATGATGGCGGCGGATACCATTATACAGGTAGAAGTTACAGTTCTCCAACAGATTTGTCTACAGAATTTCACGTTTATGCGGTAGAATGGGGGCCAAATATCATTAAATGGTTTATTGATGGCAATTTATTTCATACTGCTACGCCAAATACGACTGTAAATGGCGGATGGCCTTTTAATGATCAACAGTTTTATATTATTTTAAATCTGGCTGTTGGTAGCGCAGGAACGCCTTATACAAGCGTAAACGGAGCTGGTGTTGAACCAATTCCGGCTGATTTTCCGGCAAAACTGCAGGTAGATTATGTGCGTGTTTATACCGGAAGTTTTAATTACGGAGTAGTTGGAGATGCAAAAGTGTATCAAAACGAAACGAGTAAAGCATATTCGTTAAACGCGATTGCAGGTGCAACTTACAACTGGACAGTTCCTGCGGGAGCGACAATTACGTCAGGACAAGGTACAAACACGATTACTGTAAACTGGGGAACATCTGGGGGAGATGTTGCTGTAGCGACTACGGTTTCAGGATGTGCTGCCAGTACGTATAAATTGGCTGTAACTACAGAAGTTCCGTTACCGGTGGAAAGAATTTATGAAGATTTTCAAACGAATCGAAATATAGTTTACGGACTTAAAACAGGAGTTTTGACAGAAGCTGTTGCAAATCCGTCGGCTACGGGAATCAATACTTCGGCTTCGGTTGGAAAATATGTTCGTAATGCCTCTGAATTATATGATGTTATGAATATCAAAAATGTGGTGATCAGCAATGCCAATGATTATGTTTATGGCAGAAAGAAATTGTCTTTTGATATCTATACTTCGGCGCCTGTTGGAACTAAAATCTCGATGCAATTAGAGAATAGTCTGGTAACAACGGCTACAAATTTTCCGTCAGGAAGACATAGCGGTTACAAAGCCACAACAACGGTTCAGAACAAATGGGAAACTATAGAATTTGAATTCGAAAAAGTGATTGACCCAAATACAAGTGCCTTAACAATCAATAATGTAGTATTCCTTTTTGAATCGAATTCGAATTCCGGAGCGACGTATTATTTTGACAATCTGTTGACAAAAGCGGCGCCAGAAAAGCCAATTATTGCCACGGATGTTTTGCAAAACTATGACGGAATCAATAAAATCATCAAAGGAACAACAACCGGAACGTATTCTGTTGTGGCAAATCCGGGTTCAAATTCAGTAAATTCATCTGCAAATGTGGCAAAATATGTTCGAAATGTAACCGAGCAATATGATGTACTTTTCTTTAATACTCAAGGTAATATCGAAGACGCAGGTTTACTAAAAAATCAGACGAATAAAATCATGATTGATATTTATACTTCTGCACCAATTGGTACAGTTGTGAGTCTGAATTTAGAGAATAGCGCAACATCGCTTCCTGCTAATTTTCCAACAGGAAGAAATAGTAATTATGTAGCGATCACAACAAAACAGAATCAATGGGAAACCTTGACTTTCTATTATAATTCAAGTCCGGACGAAGGAACTTCGAACTTGGCGGTAAACCAAATGGTTATTTTGGCAAATTCAGGTTCATATACAAACGACACCTATTATTTTGATAATATCAGAATTGGTTCGACCAAATTGCCGGATACTTTTACGCCGGGAGTTGTATACGAAGATTATCAAACGGTACATAATATTACGTTTAGAGACGCGATTGGAACTTATACGGCAAACACGCCAAATCCTAACGCAAGCGGAATCAATACGTCTACTAATGTTGGAAAATATATTAGAAAATCCACAGAGTTATACGATAACTTTTCGTTCAATACAACTTTAACCAATATTGGAGATTTCAAATCCGGAACTAAAAAGTTTGCTATGGATGTTTACACTTCAGCTCCGGTTGGATCTGTAATTTCATGGCAGGCAGAAAGCGGTGCTTCGATTCCGTCCAATTATCCAACTGGAAGACATAGTATTTATCAAGCCGTTGTAAAACAAACCAATACTTGGCACACACTTGTATTTACATACGCAAGTTCGCCAGATGCTTCAACATTGAATAACGAAGTAAATCGTTTTGTTTTCTTATTAGAACCGGGAACGAGTTCAGGAAACACCTATTATTTTGATAATATCAGAGCTGTAAATTTAGTTTCTACAGAAAATCCACCTGCAACTTTGCCTGCGCCGTGGGTAAGCACAGATTTAGGTGCTGTAACTCCGGTTGGTGAAGCAACTCATGCAAGTGGAACTTTCACTATAAAAGGATCAGGAAATGACATTTGGGATACAGGTGATCAATTTCAATATGTAAATCAACCGATTACAGGTGATGCTGAAATTATTGCAAAAGTAAATTCGCTAACAAATACCAATACCTATGCAAAAGCAGGAGTAATGTTTCGTGAGACGCTTACGCCAACTTCTAAACACGCCATGACTGATGTAAGTGCAGCTGCGGGTGTAGAATTTTTAACAAGAGAAGCTGTTTCAGGAATTACAACTGCTACGGTTGCTGCAGGAACGGCTCCAAAATGGATTCGTGTTACAAGAGCCGGAAATGTATTTACCTCTTATACATCGGATAATGGATCGACGTGGACACAAGTTGGCACGCCAAAAACAATTGCAATGACAAGTACGGTTTATGTGGGAATGGCAGTAACTTCTCATGCAAATGGAACTTTGGCAACTGGAGTTTTTAGCGATGTTATTGTTCGAAATATTACGCCTGCAACTAACAATGTTAATTTGGCTTTAGCCAAAACTGCGACAGCTTCTACAGAAGAAAATGCAACATTATCAGCCAGTAAAGCAACTGATGGAGACGGTACAGGAACAAGATGGGCAAGTTCTTTCGTGAATGCAACAGAATGGATTTATGTAGATTTAGGAAGTAATTACAACATTAATCGTGTGGTTTTGAAATGGGAAGCAGCTTTTGCAGCGCAATACAAAATACAGATTTCTACCGATAATGTTTTCACCGAAAATGAAACTGTAAATACTCAAACGGCCAGCGATGGTGGAACTGATGATTTAACTGTAAGCGGAACCGGAAGATACATTAGAGTTTTATGTAATGCGAAAGCTTTGGCTCCTTACGGATATTCATTATACGAAATTGAAGCTTACGGATCTGCATCGACAGCCAAAAAAGCTTCAGCAATAATTGAAGAAACAGAAGCAGAAGCGGCAACTTTTGCCATGTATCCAAATCCGGCAAGTACTTATGTTCAGGTTTCATTGCCTGAAAAATTAGACAACAAAGTCGTAACAATTTATGACGATGCGGGAACATTGGTTGCAGAGGGCAAATTTGATGCAAATGCTACTGAAGGTCTAATCGATATCAGCAGACTTAGAAGAGGAATTTATATTCTGAACTTTAAATCTGACCAAAAAAGCTGGACTAAAAAATTGATTAAGCAATAACCAAAATGCAGTTGGGTGTAATGATCCTTAATAGTTACACCCAATTTTTTATAGATTTTATTTTCTCATTCTTACTAATTAATTAAAAACGAGTTTATTAACCAAAACAATTAAACAATGAGAAATTTTAAATTACAAAAAAAATTTTTTGCGGCATTGCTGTTGGCATTGCTATTTAACTTTAGTTATGGCCAGGGTCCAATACCGTTTACGATTAGTAATGCTTCAACATTTAACGACAGCGACTTGTATGTTGCCATCGTAGGTATTGATTATAATACCGGAAATCACGTTTGGGTAAATGCCAAAACGAGTCAGGTTTTACCAATGAGTTCGTCTTATAATACGGTTACAGGACCTACAATTGGCGGAAATACCGGACCGGGACAAAACTCAAAATACGCGGCTTGTTTTACCAAATTAAGTGAAATTCCGAATAAGACTTTTACGCTGCCACAAATTGCAGGATGCAGGGTTTTTATAGCCAAAGGGCAGCAATTGTATTTCTACTTTTTTGGTGCGAGCGGCGCTCCGTCAGGATATACTTCGCCAAATCCGTTGAATGCAACAGATCCAAATCAGGGAATTTTGTATGAAATCATTGAGTTGACGAATAATCAATATGGTTTTTTTGGAAATCCTTCGAGAGTGGATTCGTATAAATATCCAATGGGATTGGAATTATTTGGTGCCAACGGATATCAGAAACGTGTGGGTGAATTAAAGAAACACGCAGATATTGTTGCGGCTTTTAAAGCCAATGTTCCAGCTGAATTTCAAGGTTGTGTAAATGATGCAACGGGCGAAATTACAGCACCGTCAAAAACGCCGGCTTTCGCCGATGGAACCGGAGGAACTTCTGTTGGACCTCAGGCTAATTATTTGAAATCATATATCGACGCGATTTGGAATAAATACAAAAATGAAGATTTAATATTTTATGCCGGAGATGCCGGAGTTTTCAAAGGAAGAGTTAATGGTGAACAACTGGAAATGGTCGGGCAATCAGGAGGTTTTGTTGGTCGAACAGGACGTGTTCAAAACAGACCATCGACTCAGGAAGCGCTTGAAGGAAAAGGTGTTCTGGACAGAAGATTGGTTGACGGAGATTTGGATCTTGTAATTCAGGCGCAATTAACAGCAGCGATAAACCGTCATGTTGTGAATACTACAACGCCAAATCCGGGGCAGCAAAATTGGTACGATGCATCGAAATTTTATCAGGTAAATCCAACGAATCATTACTCTAAATTTTGGCATTTGCCAGGAATAAGTGTTGATAATCTGGCATACGGATTTGCGTATGATGATGTGGCCGATCAATCGCCATCGCTTCATACTCCGCAGCCTACAAAAGTAATTGCCACTTTTGGTGGATACGCAGGAACAGTGCCTTCCGTACCTGCAACAACAGATGTAATTACAGTTTATAAAGATTGTAACTACACCGGATTCTCAGGAGGTTTAACGATTGGAGACTATAACTTGGCACGTTTAAATACTTTAGGCGTTTTGAACGATGATATTTCGTCACTTAAAATTACACAGGGATTTCAGGCGATTTTGTATCAGGATGATAATTTTACCGGAGCTTCAACGGTAATCAATTCTGATAATGCTTGTTTAAATACAACTTGGAATGATAAAGTTACGTCGGTTAGAATTCTTGCAAACGGAACTACAACTTTAGGAAACCAAACTTTCTATTTGCAAAACAGAAACAGTAATTTATACATGGATGTCTGGGGTGCAAGTTTGTCAAATGGTGCGGCGATTAATCAAGGCGCATTGAATTCCGGCAACAATCAGAAATTTACGTTTACGCATATAGGGGATGGTTTGTACAAAATTATTGCTAACCATAGCGGACAATCTTTGGATGTAAATAATTTCAATAAAGCAAACGGCGCGCACGTAGAGCAATATCCATACAATGCAACTACAAATCAGCAATTTGTATTGGTTTCTACAGGAGACGGATTTTATAAAATTGTAGCCAGACACAGCGGTAGAATTGTTGAAGTTGCTGGGGCAAGCACAGCTTCCGGTGCTGTTGTACAACAATGGGACAACAACAATCAAACTTGCGGACAATGGAAATTGGTTCCGGCGACAAGTTCTCAAACTTCCGTTTTAATTCAGGCGGAAGATTACTCAGCAATGAGCGGAATTCAGGTTGAAGCAACAACAGATACTGGCGGAGGTTCGAATGTTGGTTATACCGAAACTGGAGATTGGTTGGCTTACAACAGCATTAATTTTCCAACTACAGGTTCTTATTTAATAGAATACAGAGTTGCAAGTGCTGTAACGGGAGGTAGATTATCATCAGATTTAAATGGTGGAACTATTGTTTTAGGAAATGTTGATATTCCGAATACGGGAGGTTGGCAAAACTGGCAAACGGTTTCTCAAACGGTAAATGTGAATGCAGGAACGTACAATTTCGGAATCTTCATTCAGAATACGGGAATGAACATCAACTGGATTAAAATCACAAAAGTTGGTGCTGGTTTAGCTGCAAAAACTGCTTCGCCAATAGCTGAAGAAGAATCAGTTTCAGGGGCTTTAAACATATATCCAAGTCCGGTTGAAAATACACTTTTCATCACTACAGATGTAAGCGGAGGAAATGTGAGTATTGTAGATTCTCAAACCGGAAATATAGTTTCGGCACAAAAAGTAAACAACAACAGTATAGATGTTTCACATTTAAGAAGAGGCGTTTATTTGGTAGTTTTTGAAAAAGGCGGTACAAAAACAATTAAGCGTTTTATTAAAAAATAAGTAAGGACTATAAATTTAAGAGTCAAGATTTAAGAGACAAGATTTTGTGAATCAATACAAAATCTTGTCTCTTGCCTCTTAAACTTAGTCTAAAATTTTCACCCCATTATTTACAAATTTTTATTAATCTATTAAACAATTACCATGAAAAACAATTACAAAAAAATGCCGCTAAAATGGATAATCATTTTAGTTTTGGGAGTGTTCAATTTGTCAATGGCCCAGAAGAAAGTAATAGCATACATTCCCAATTGGGTCGATCTGAATTCGTTTTCCAGCAGCGTTCAGTACAGTAAATTAACCCATATTAATATTGCTTTCGAAAATCCTGATGCCAACGGATATCTTTCCTGGAATTCAGGAAGTACTACCATTATTAACGCGGCGCATGCACAAAACGTAAAAGTATTTGTTTCACTTGGTGGAGGTGCAGTTTCTGAAGGAGGCGCTATTCGTGATAATTATTTCAATCTTATTACGAGTGGCAACAGAACGGCTTTTATCCAAAAGATATACGATTATGTCGTTGCGCACAACTTTGATGGTGTCGACGTAGATCTTGAAGGTCCTGCGATTAATGGCGATTACGGAGGATTTGTAATTGCTCTTGCTGCGAAATTGCATGCGAATGGCAAGTTAATTTCAGCAGCACTTTCAGAAGGATATGGCGGAGCAAATGTACCGGCATCTACTTTTGCTGCTTATGACTGGATTAATATCATGGCATATGACGCGACAGGACCTTGGGCTCCGGGAAGTCCGGGACAACATTCTCCGTATAGTATGGCTGTAAATCAGTTTAATTACTGGACAGGAAGAGGATTGCCAGCAAGTAAAGCCATTATTGGTCTTCCGTTTTACGGATATGGTTTTGGAGCTTCGGCAAATCAGGGAATTTCTTATGCTAATATCGTAGCACAATATCCGGGAGCTGAAAATTTAGATCAAGTTGGAAACACCATTTATTATAACGGAATTCCAACTATCAAAGCAAAAACAACTTTTGCAATTCAAAATGCAGGCGGAGTTATGATTTGGGAATTGTCACAGGATGCAACAGGAGCAAAATCATTATTAACTGCCGTAAACCAAGTTATTACAGGTAGTAACCCTCCAGGAACAGGTACTTTAATACAAGCAGAAAACTACTCAACTATGAGTGGTGTTCAAACAGAAGCAACTACAGATACGGGCGGAGGATTAAATGTAGGTTATGCAGATGCAAACGATTGGATGGCGTATTACAACATCAATTTTCCAACCTCAGGATCGTATGTAATAGAATATAGAGTGGCAAGTGCCGTAAACGGAGCAAGAATATCATCTGATTTGAATGCAGGAAGTATTCAGTTAGGAGCTGTTAATATTCCGAATACGGGAGGATGGCAAAACTGGCAAACAGTTTCACAAACGGTAAATGTAACCGCGGGAACTTATAACTTCGGAATCTTTATACAAGCTTCGGGAGTGAATATAAACTGGTTTAAGATTACAAAATCCGGAACTGCTTTAGCGGCAAAAACTGCTTCGCCAGAAGTTGTTGTTGAAAATTTTGCAGCTTTAAATATCTATCCAACTTCTGTTGACAGTACGCTTTTTATCACTTCAGATGTAAGTGGAGCAAATGCAAGTATTGTAAATTCTCAAACAGGAGCTGTAGTTTCAAAACAAAAGATTAATTCTAATTCTATAGACGTTTCGCATTTAGAAAAAGGGGTTTATCTGGCTGTTTTTGAAAAAGATGGTACACAAACCGTTAGACGTTTTATAAAGAAATAATGAACTTTAAAGATAAACCTTTGTCGAAGTTTTAAACTTTGACAAAGGTTTACACCCAGAATCGTTTGTTAGTTTAAGGCTGTCAGAAATGACAGCCTTTTGATTAGGGTATAATTTTTTCCTCACGCAATTGATCAAATAGTTTATAGAACATTTCCTCAGTATCTATAAATTCATGGAAGCCAAAACGTCTGGCTTTGCTACCGTCAGCAAAAAAATCGTAATCCCATGAAAAAACAAAATCACCAAATCCCCAGCTGGATAATTTTTCATAACTGTGTTTCTCTAAATGGTATTTCTCCTGAATATTTTCCCATAAAGCCTTTTTATCAGCCATAATAGTTTGCAGCTGCATTTGTAACGGCGGAGCAACAGGGATATTAAAATAAGCGGCAATTTTTGGCCATAATTCATTCCATCTAAACAAATCTCCGTTTGAAATATTAAAAGCCTGATTGGCACATTGTATGTTTGTAGCAGCCCAAACAGTCGCTTTGGCTAATAATCCCGCATCTGTCATTTCCATAAGTTTGTTGTATGCACCAGGTTTTCCGGGAAAACGAAGCGGAAGATTTAATTCTTTCGAAATTGAAGCATAAACCGCAATAACAAGGGTTAAATTCATTGGGTTTCCTACCGCAGTACCACCAACAACTGACGGACGAATAGCTGTCCAATTCCAGTTTTTTCCTTGCTGTTTTTTCTCTAAAAATTCTTGTTGGTCAATATTAAATTCCGGAGGCATGTGACCGGCATCACTTTCTTTCGCAGGAGTTTTAAATGGGCCAAGATGCGCTCCATAAACTTTATATCCCTGCATTAAACTAATATGTTGTAGATTCTTAGATAACGGTTCAATTGTATTAACTACATTTTGAAGCATAGTCAGGTTGGGTTCTACAAGTTCAGCCCAGGAAGGACGATCCTGAAAAGCAGCATAAAAAATATGAGTAATGTTATCCAGATGTGATAATTGTTTTTGAGAATCTTCAGCATTCAATAAGTCGACAGAAATATATTGAAGATTAGGTGCATTATCGCCGCCTTTTCTTGATAAACCAATAACATTCCAGTTTCCTAAAGATAAAAGATGATCGATAAGATTTGTTCCGATCACTCCATTTGCACCAACTACAAGTGCAGTATTTTTATTCGTTGCCATATTCTTTGTATTTAAAATTACAATACAAAGTTGGGACAGTTTTTAGCCATTAAAAATGAAGTAGATTAGGAAAAAAGGTTGAAGTAGTTCAACTTTTCTTTTTCAATTTCTTGTTCCGTATTTTCGAAAGAAATTCGGTAGTCATTCCTAAGTATGACGCCAGCGCATATTGAGGTACCCGCTGCACAATTGAAGGATATTTTTCTATAAAACTCTCGTAGCGTTCTTCTGCTGTAGAAGTAAGATTCAAAATAATTCTGCGTTGGAAAAATGCAGCCGTTCGTTCAGCAGTAATGCGAAAGAAAGTCTCGAATTTTGGATTGGTATTTTTTAGTTTTGTCTCGGCTTCAAAATCTAATTGCAAGAGAACGGTATCTTCCAATGCCATAACAAACATAGTTGCCGGTTGCTGATAAATATAACTATTGTAATCCGAAATCCACCAGTCCTCGATCGCAAACGAAATGGTGTGTTCTTGTCCCTGACCACCTATAACATAGGCTCTTAAAGCACCTTTTACAACATAATTTCTATACTTAGCGACAAAATCAGGCTGGATGATAAATTGTCTTTTTTTGATTTTTGTAATTTTAAACTCAGAAACAAACTGATCCAGTTCTTCTTCAGAAAGTTGTATTCGATTTTGTATGTGATGTATCAAAGACTGGTATTCTTCCATTAGGTTTGAGTTTGATTATATTGATTTTAGACTTTCAGATTTTAGATTTTAGATTTTGTCAAAATTGGTATGTGTATTTTTGTAAACCCGACAGGTTTTTAATCCCGAGGCTTCGGGACTGTCGGGTTTGAATGCGTATAGAATTGTGTTTTTACACCGATTCCCATTTTCCGTTTTGCTTCGCGATATCAATCAAAAGCTGACCGTGTTCCGTCATTAAACCTTGTTCGATCATTCTTTCGGCGCGATCTCTGTTGGGTTGGCTCCATTTACTTTTCTTTGGATTTCTGGGTGTGAAAGTCAGATAATAACTTTCGGCATCCCGTTTTTTGCATAAACTATCAATCCATCCAAAACATAAAGCTTCTTCTGTAGCATCGATGAGGTTAACGCTTTCGACTTTACTTTTTTTATGGTATAAAATCAACCAAACCGATTTCTCAATTTGACTGTTTTCCTGAAGCCAATTGCGCCATTCACTTCTGGTTTGAGCATAAACGGCTATTTTTCCATCTTTTGTTTCCATAAGTTTCGAATTGAAAATTGATATAAATTTAATGAAATTTTGTTGGAAAGCTGGGGTGATTTTACCGCAAAGTGCGCAAAGTTTTTTTGTTTTAGATTGCGGTTAGTAAACACAAAGTTCGCAAAGCTTTTCTAATTAATCTCGCAAAGCCGCAGAGTCGAAAAGTTTTTATTTTCTTTGCGACTCTGCGACTTTGCGCGCATAATACACGCGTCATTTTAAAAAAAAACTTAGCGAACTTTGCGGTAAAATTTTAAATTACAATAAATATTTATCTTTCGATAACAATAGGGTAAAGGTCTTTCCATATTTAATTCCTAAAATTGCAAATACTCTTTATGATTGCGTCACTTCATAAATCCCTTTAAAATTTTAACCCAAATGAATTTAAAAATTATATTCACTCATAAAGCCTATTTCATATTTCTGTTTTTTCTATGTTTCCATTCTACTATTTCGGCACAAAAATCGACGAATCTTAATGGAACTCAGATTGCCTTTTTATCCGATGTTCATTTGCAGGATTTATTCGGAACATTTTCAGATAATGATTATAAAGGCATTCAAAATCCGAAGAACGGAAAATATGTTTTGATGCGAACAATGGCTTCTCAGTTGCATTCGACCCGAATCTTCAATGAAAACTATTTTGCTTTTATTGCTGCTTTAGAAGATATCGCCAAGCGAAAAATAAAATATGTCGCACTTCCGGGAGATTATACAGATGATGGTCAGCCGATACATGTAAAAGGACTGGAGAAAATCTTAAATGAATATCGAAAAAAGTACAATATCGAATTTTTTATCACAACAGGAAATCACGATCCCGTTGGACCTTTTGCGCAAGATTCAGGCAAAGAAGATTTTCTGGGGAAAGATGGAAAAAGCCAATCCATTTATAGTAAAGATGGATTATATAAACCAAATTTAACTATTGAAGAACCTGTAGTTGTCACTGCTGATATTGCCAAAATGGGTTATCTGGGAATCACTGACAATCTAAAGGATTTTGGTTTTTATCCGACTAAAAAATACAAATTTTGGGCAACGCCTTTTTCGACTTATACTTCCCAGAATTATAGTTTTAAGAAAGCAACTGAAGCTGCTTTACTATCAAACCGAGTGTATAATGTGGCACCGGGATATGAAGTTCCGGATGTGAGTTATGTCGTAGAACCTGTTGATGGACTTTGGTTAATGGCGATAGATGGTAATGTTTATATTCCGAAGAAAGATGCTACGGCAGATCCTAAAGATTCTAAAAATTATTCGGAGGCAAGTACAGGATATAACAATGTACTTTCGAATAAAAAACATCTTATAAAATGGGTCGAAGAAATTTCGGCGCAAGCCAAACAACAAGGCAAAACATTAATCGCTTTCAGTCATTTTCCGATGATTGATTTTAATGACGACGCTTCTGCGGAAATAAAAGAATTGCTTGGTCCTAATAAATGGCAATTAAACCGAGTTCCGGTTGAAGAAGTGGCGCAGGTTTTTGCCGATGCAGGATTGAAGATTCATTTTGGCGGACATATGCATATTAACGATACCGGAATCCGTACGACGGCAAAAGGAAATACTTTAGTAAATGTTCAGACACCTTCATTGGCTGCTTATATTCCGGCATATAAACTATTGACGATTCAAAAAGATAATCTTGTAGACATTCAAACGATAACAATCGATGAAGTTCCGAGATATAATGAACTTTTTGATTTGTATAAAATGGAATATAAATTTCTGGAAAGTCAAAACACAAAAGACATCTGGAATATTGATATTTTAAAAACTAAAAACTATCATGATTTCACCGATTTTCATTTGAAAGAATTGGTTCGTTTGCGTTTCCTTAAAGATGATTGGCCGGCAGGATTTAAGAATTTTATTTTGAATGTTTCGGGAGAAGATTTGTTGACGTTAGCCAATATTCAATCCGATAAAGATTTTGATGTAATTCTGAAAAATAAAGAAAAATTCCAGAAAGAATGGAAAGAAGCTGAAACTAAATCAGCTAAAATGTTATCTGATAATAATCTCAAAAAAGAAGATTTAAATTGGACAGGTTATGATTTATTGGTTGATTTCTACCGTTTCAGAAGCGCCGATGAATTGGCTTTAGCCGATGTTGGAACCGAAAGAGCGAAACTATATAAACGATTGTCTCAAATGTTTTTTGAAAACCATAAAGATGATTCTTCTAAAGAAAAACCATTGCAAAACCAAATGCGATTGTTTTTGATCATATTCAATAAATTCATGCACGAAGTTCCGGCAGATCATTTTAGTGTTGATTTGAAAACGGGGGAACTTAAGAGTTTGAAAAAATAGTTTCAAGTTTTAATTTGTTTCAGGTTTCAAGTTTTACTGTGTGTGAAAATTGGAACGTTTTTTTAACCGCAAAGGGCGCAAAGTTTTTTTGTATGTAAGGCTTTAAATAAAACGCAAAGTTCGCAAAGCTTAGTCAATTAGCTTTGCGACTTCGCGTCTTTGCGAGATTAAACAAAACCAGCTTTGCGAACTTTGCGTTTATTAAGCGCAATCTAAAACAAAAAGCTTTGCACCCTTTGCGGTTAAATCTCATTTCAATAACTTGAAACTTGAAACAAAATAAACCTGAAACTTATTTCACTCCGTTTACCGGATTCACTCTCACATAAGTTCCGTCATCATATTTTATCTGATAAGGAGAATTGAAGAAAGTACTTGGCAAATAATAATCGGTGGTGATGATTTGTGCGCCTGATTTTTTGGCTGCTTCAAAGTGTGAATAATCATTTTTGCGGGCTTCTTTAGTATCTGAGTCGGCTCTGGTACGGATTATATATCCTTTTTTGACCAAGTCTGTAATTCTTGAATCTTCAGAATTGCCTATCAATAATGCTGCAGCTTCTGGTTTCCCTGGATCTGCACAAACGAAAGCGGCACGTCCTTTTAGCGAAGGATGATTCAACGCATACAGATCTCTTTTGGCTCCGTTATTGTCCAGAATAAATAAGAACTTACCTTTTGCTTTTTTCAGCGTTGGCCAATTGTTGTTTAAAACAGCTTCTTCTAGAGTTTTGTATTTTCCACGAACCATATCGGGTGTAATTAATTTATTTCCTAAGCCTTTTCTAAGTTCTTTGTCTAAAGCATCAAATAATTCAGGAGTAAATTTTTCCGCTTTTGTACCTAAGAAACTGTCATCATCTTTTGGTTCCAGCGTAATAAAAACCGGAATGTGATTTGGGTTTGCATCAGACCATTTTTTTAATTCGGCAAGCGCAATTTGAAGCGTGTAACAAGAAGTTCTGAAATCAATATCGATCATATGAAAAACTTTAAAACCCGGTTTTTTCATCTCTCCTTTTGGATCATAAGCGGCTTCAGATTTTGCAAGATCCAATCCTTTTGGATGTGCAAATTTTCCGCCTTTTGAATCGGGCTGAACATCAATTTCCAGATTTCGCAAACCTTTATTTAATTGTTCTGTAAGTGAAATATGCGTGTATTGAAGCCCTTTTAGGGAACGCGAAGTATCTTTTGCCTGAATGAAATCGTATAAATCTTTTTCGATATTCTGACGGTAACTGTTGTGCGAACCAATTACTTGAATTTGGTTGATTTTTAGGTTGTCGTTTTGCGCATGTATGCCGTTGTGGATTGCGCCGGCAAGAAATAGTGTAAACAGAATTTGTTTCATGATTGAAAGGTATAATTTTTATTAATACTGAGGACGCAGCATTAGAAAATTACCTTTTTAGTAAACATGTGGACATAAATATTCTAAATCAGTTTTGAACACTAATTGCACGATCCCGAAGCTTCGGGAGCACAAATTTTAATACATTAACCTTGTTTGTGAAATTAATTTCACGAACGAATTAGTAATAATTAGTGTTATCTTTTTTAACTGTCTCTATACGGTATTTTAGTAGGCACTAAATTAAATACACAATCTGATTTTTATGTTAGTTAAAGAAAAAGAAATCGCAAACCAATTGTCATTTCTGCCTGAAAAAAGTAGTATTAATAAAACAAATGAATTCATTACTTAATTTAAAGATAACGTTCAGGCAAAAAACTTTGGTATAACATTTTATTATTTTACATCACCAAATAGTCCCCAAATTAGTTATGAAAAACCCTGAAATTTTTGAAAAAACGTATACTGAATACTGGAAAAAGCTCAATGCCTTTTCGTATACGATGACTCAGGATAAAGACTTGGCACAGAATATAGTTCAGGATGTTTTTATCGATTTATGGGAAAGAAAAGATGATTTGAATATAAATGCCATCGAGCCTTATTTGTTTCGGGCTGTAAAAAATCAGGTTTTCAAACATTACCAAAATAATCGTTTTGACAAGACGATTCTCGAAGATCAATTTGAAGATTACATTATAGATAATTTTGCGACGATCGATCCTGAATTAATGGATTTACTTTATTCCTTATTAGACAAACTTCCGGAGAAAAGAAAAGAAGTTCTGTTGATGTATAAATTTCAGGATATGTCAATTGATCAAATTGCTGATGAATTGGGAATTTCGAAACAAACGGTTAAAAATCAAATTTCTTCAGCACTAAAACAATTACGCGAAGGCTTAAAAGACCTTGCCTGGCTTGCTCCATTTATTATTTTGAATCAAAAGTTTTAAGATAACTTTCTGTTAATGGTTTCATAATATTTCCGGATAGTACGATTTCATGATTCTGGTACTTACTAGTAATAATAAGTATTATGATAAAAAGAATCAAACATAGTTTAGAATATCTTATAGATAAAAGTTCGCGAAATAAAACTTCAATAGCAGAAGAAAATCTACTTAATGATTTTGCTTTTACTCAATATCAGCTTTCAAAATGGAATGAGGTTTCAATGGGAAATTCAGATGAAGTTTCTCAGGAAATCTACGAAAATATTCAACTTAGAATAGGGAAGAAAAAAACTTTTAGTCCTTATTTAAAATACATGGCAGCTGCCACTATTCTTTTTCTTGTTGGTTTAGGATTTTTCTTCCGACCAAATATTGCTGTCGAAAAGCAACTGTCATTTAAAACCTCAGATTCCCCCAAATCTATCGAATTAAGTGATGGCTCGAAAATTTATCTGGCAGCAAATTCATCATTTCAATATCCTGAAAAATTTGAAGGAGACGAAAGAAAGGTTTCGCTATTAAAAGGAAATGCATTTTTTGAAATTGCCAAAGACAAAAAACATCCTTTTATTATTTCTTCCCGCGAAATCAAAACCAGAGTAGTAGGAACGTCATTTCACATTCAGTTATCAAAATCAAAATGTGAAGTGATTGTTGTTACCGGAAAAGTAAATGTTACCTCAAAAGGGCAAAGTGTTGATTTGGTACCAAATGAAGAAGCTTTGTTTGAATCTCAAAAACTGAGCAAACAAATGGCAGATAAATCATTTTTGGTTAATTGGTACAATACAGATGTAACGCTGGATCAAACCACTCTTAAACAAGTTATTACGATTTTACAATATAAATACGGAGTTTCATTTCAGTACAATAATGAACAAGTATTAGCAACGCCATTAACGGTGTTCATAAAGAAGGACGCATCATTAGAGAATGTTTTAGAACAAATTAATTATATCACAAACCTAAAATTCAAAGTTTATGACGAAATAGTAAAAGTGAATTAAAAACAAAAAAGCAGTTGCTGAGAACAACTGCGATTAATAATTAAGTATCGATAAAAAACCAATAACTTAAATCATGTATTTTAAACTTTCCTATTTAAATCTAAAGAGAATTGCCTTTTTAGTACTGGCGTTACTGGCCATTCAAAATGGTTACAGTAAAACTAATTTCCTAGAGAATTCAAAAGTAAAAAATAAAACAGAAAAAGCTACACTTGTTTCTATTTTTTCAAAACTAAGCAAACAAACAGACTATAAGTTTAGTTATGGACAAGCAATTATTGCTGATAATACAGTATATACGGTAGATTTTTCAGATGATTCTGTAGCTTTAATTTTAAACGATCTTTCTAAAAAAGCTAATTTCAATTACAACATTAATGGAAAATTAGTTTTAATTCAAAAAACAGAAGCACCAAAAACTATTTCGCGTAAAGCAATTGACAGAGTTAAGGTAAAGGGAAAAATTGTTGACGAAAATAAAGTGCCAATTCCTGGTGCGACTGTTATGGAAACGAGTTCGTCAAATGCAACTACCACTAATTTCGATGGAGAATTTGAAATCACAGTAGGTGAGGGCAAAACAATCCAAGTTTCATATATGGGTTATAATACCAAGACTGTTGTGGTACAAAGTGGTTTTATGACGATTCAGTTAGAGCCAAATGCTGCTGAGCTAAATGAAGTTTTGGTTGTAGGTTATGGTAAACAAGCTAAAAAAGATGTTACCGGAGCTGTTACACAACTTGAAGCGGCAAATTTTAGACAAGGAGTTAATATTTCGCCTGACAATTTATTACAAGGAAAAGTAGCCGGAGTTCGTGTTGTAAGCACAAGTGGAGAACCAGGAGCTGGAGTAAATGTTACGATTCGTGGAGTTGGATCTATCAGAAGTGGAAGTACGCCTTTGTTCGTAGTCGATGGTATGCCATTGTCTAATGATGATATCAGTCCGGCTGGAACGAATGTTGGTTTTGGAAGTTCTACGGCAAAAAATCCATTAAACTTTTTGAATACAAGTGATATCGAATCGATTACGGTTCTTAAAGATGCTTCTGCAGCTGCTATTTATGGAGCAAGAGGATCAAACGGAGTTGTTTTGGTTACTACAAAAAAAGGATCTAAAGGCGAAGGAACATTATCTTTTGATTCTTATATGGGAGTTTCGAATGTTGCTCATAAATTGGATGTTTTAAATGCAAGTGAATATAGAAATGCGATAAAAGATAAAGCATTTGATCATGGTGGAAACACAGATTGGCAGGATGTAATTTTTAGATCTGCAATCACTACCAACAACGCTTTGTCTTTTGCAAAACAAACAGAATCAGGAAATTATTATGCATCTGTCGCACAAATGGATCAGCAAGGAATTATTCGTAACAGTAATTTCAAACGTCTTTCGGGTAGAATTAATGCAGCTGAATCATTTTTGGACAATAAACGTTTAAAATTAAAAGTGAATCTTACAGCGAGTCAGACTATAGATGACGGAGTTCCTACGAGTGATGACGGTGGTTCTAACGGACAATTGGTGATACATACTTTGATGGCAAACCCAACAAGATCAGTTTTTGATGCAAACGGAAACTACACGAATTTTAATATGAATGCGCATTATAATCCTGCTTATTTATTAAGTATTTATGAGGATCAAACGAATACGTTGCGTGTTTTAGGAAATCTAGAAGCTTCTTTTAGAATCGTTAACGGATTAGAATATAAACTAAACGTTGGGGTAGATCGTTCAACTTCTGAAAGAAATACTACAATTTATCCAAACATTACGGATATAAGTAAAATTGGTAAATATGTTCAGAATAATCTTGATTCAAAGAACTCATTAATCGAGCATTATTTAACTTACAACGGAACATTTGGAAAACATAAGGTCGAAGTTTTGGGTGGTTTCTCTTATCAAAAATTCGAAAGATCAGGTACAAGTTTTAGTATTGAAGGTATTACTGAAAAAGGTGTTGGTGTAAAACCTGAAATCAATCCTGGATTCAAAGGTATTCTTCCTGTACTTTCCGGATATGCTCAGGAAAACGAATTACAGTCTTACTTTGGAAGGTTGAATTATACTTTCAACGAAAAATATCTTTTAACGGCTTCGATGAGAGCGGATGGTTCGACTCGTTTTGGAGATAATAACAAATATGGTTACTTTCCTTCATTTGCTTTAGGATGGAATATTTCTAAAGAAAGTTTCTTAGAAAATGTATCGGCTATCAACAATTTAAAGTTAAGAGCAAGCTGGGGGCAAACAGGAAATCAGGAAGTGGAGAATAAAATTACGAAAGCAAGTTATTCTTTATCTGGTGCTGACGGATATTATTTGTATGATGATTTAAATCTTGTAAACGGAGTTTCTGTAGTGAGAACAGCAAATCCTGAATTAAAATGGGAGGTTGTAACACAATACAACGTAGGTTTAGATTTCAGTTTATGGAAGGATAAATTGTACGGAACACTTGATTATTTCAACAAAACAACTACAGATGCAATCTTAAATGTTACTTCGCCGCTATTAAGCCCAACTCCAACAGTTTGGACGAATCTTAGCAATCAGGGTAAAATTGTGAACAAAGGTTTTGAGTTTATGTTAGGTTCAAAAATCATTAGCACTAAAGATTTTAGCTGGAATGTTGACGTAAACGGAGCAACATTAAACAATAAAATTGAAGATTTACCAATTTCAGAAATCTTAACAGGAACTATTTCAGGTCCAGGACAATCTGGTGTAAATGCAAATATTTATAAAAGTGGTTATGCTGCAGGTTCATTTTACTTGTTGCAACACATAGGTTTTGATAGTAAAGGCGGCAACATCTTTAAAGATCAAAACGGTGACGGTAAAATTGATAACAGCGACAGGGTTATTATCGAAGGCGCTTTACCAACTTTTTACTACGGACTTAATAGTGATATGAGATATAAAAACTTCAGTTTTTCATTCTCAATTATTGGTCAAACCGGAGGTTATTTGTTAAATAATACAGGATTAAATGCTTTAAATATCAACAATCTGGCTTCTGACAGAAACGTTTCTACAAATTATTATGAGTCTGGTGCAAATCCAACAAACTCACCAATTTTGTCGACTCTTTTCTTAGAAAAATCTGATTTTATCCGATTAAATACGGCGCGTATTGGTTATAATTTCGACTTAAAAGGATTGAACTGGTTAAACGGATTAACGGTTTATGTAACAGGAAATAATTTAGTTACAATAACGCATTACTCAGGTTTTGACCCATTAATTAACAGCCCGAAACCAAGCGCAGGAAACCAATCTATTGGTATTGATTACGCGGCTTATCCAACTTCGAGAACGTTCAGTTTCGGAGCAACTTTAAAATTATAAATCATGAAGACAAAGACATTTTTTAGCATAAAAATTTTAACAATATTCTCTTTTATTTTTCTCTTAAACAGTTGTACTGATTTAAATGAAGTTGTTTTGGATGAAAAATCAGGAAATTCTGTTTCAGATCCGGCTGGTTCACTTGCAGCAGCATATGACAGACTTGGAGACGGAACTTTTACAGATCACGGAGCCGTTTTTGCCATGCAGGAATATACTACTGATGAAGCTATTTTACCAACTCGTGGAAGTGACTGGGGTGATGGTGGAAAATGGAGAGATATGCATGAATTTACATGGAGTTCAACAAATGCTATTATAGTTTCTAACTGGGATTTATTGAACAACGGAATTACACGTTCTTTGAGTGCAATTAGGTCGGTGCAAGCAGGAACTTTTCCTGAAAAGACATTATTCCTGGCAGAATCAAAAGCTCTTTTGGCTTATTATACCTACACAACATTAGATCTATTCGGGCAAGCGCCATATAGAGATCCAATGAGTGTAACAGCACCGTTGCAAATTTTAAAAGCTGATACGCAAATTGATCAGTTAATAAAAGATGTTGAAGCACTAATTCCTGATTTGGCTGATTCTGGTACTCAAAGGACACACCACGGAAGATTTACCAAACAAGCTGCTTATGCTTTTTTAGCTAATATGTATTTGAATCGTGCGGTTTTTAAAGATCGCTACAATGTTACATCTGCTTTTAATTTTAATGAACCAGCAGTTGCAGGAAGCACAGGAACAGATATGGACCGTGTTATTTATTATACATCATTATTGATCGATTCAGGAAAATATAGTTTAGAAAGTGATTTTTTCAAAAACTTTGCAAGAACAAATGAGAATGGTACAGAGCTTATTTTTGCAATTTCTCAAAAAATAGATTACATCCGTAATGGTTCAAACAGTTTTGCTTATGTATCTATGGAGCGCAACCAGAGAACATCTGCGGCAAACAGGGGAACAAATGCCGCTTGTACAACTCCGGAATTCTACGCATCATGGGATGGTAATCACGACGATCCAAGATTCGAACAACATTACCAATATGCTGATGGTACATGGTTTATGAATGATGGTACAGATGTAAGTGTTCCTGCAACAGATGTTGTGCCAAAAAGTAGCCCGGGTTTGCCTTGGTTTCACTTTAACAGAGGTATTCAGGCGGGACTTCAATATGGACCTATATTATTGCCTTCAGGATCTCTTGAAATGGTAGGTAACCGTATCAAAGTTTCTCCATTAGTTATGGAAAAAAGCACCACTACCAGAATGAATTTCACACCATCATTGACATTTGCAGATCCTACTAAATCTGTTTTTGCTCAAAACGAAATCAATCAGGGGGCTCGTGTTTTTAAATATGAATTTGATCCTGAAGGAGGAAACGGTAACAGTAATGTTGATATTCCGTTATTCCGTTTAGGTGGAATCTATGCTATGAGAGCCGAAGCTTATTTTAGAAAAGGAAGCACAGGTTTAGCCATGATCGATCTTAATAAATTACGTACAAGCAGAAAAAGAGAATCATTATTTGGAAACGCTCCCGGAAAAGTACTTACTACTTTAGACTCCAATCAGTTGTATAAAGAATTAGGTTTTGAATTGTATTGGGAATTACAAAGAAGACCACAAAGTATTCGTTTTGGAAAATTCGATTTACCAGGAACTGCAAAAGCAGCGACTCAACCGTTTAGAAGAGCATTCCCGATTCCGCAAACCGTTATCGACCAAAAGGTAATCAAACAAAATCAAGGATATAATTAAAAGTTTTGTGTTAGTTTTATTTTTTTACAAATGCCTGTTTCGAAAGAAGCGGGCTTTTGTTGTTACAGGCAATTCTGTATACACACATTCTAATCTGTAGAGATAACGTGTAGAGACGCACTGCTGTGCATCTCTACAGAAAACCTTTGTTCCTTTGCACCTTAAAACCTCAGAACCTTTATAAAACCTCAGAACTTCAAACAAATCCTTAAGTTAATAATAACACAATTGGCTTTTTGAATAATGTAACTCTTTTTTATTTAAGTAAATTTACTATAGTAATTTATAAATAAATTCTTATGAAAGCAGTACGATTTTTTGGAAACAAAGATGTTAGGGTTGTCAATGATTTAGAGAAACCATCACCAAAAGGAGATGAAGTATTATTAAAAATTGGAGGAGCCGGAGTATGCCATTCCGATTTACATGTAATCGATGAAGGTTTGGTATCTGGAATAACCTTTACACTAGGGCATGAAAATGCCGGATGGGTAGAAGAAGTTGGAGAAGACGTAAAAGGGTTTAAAAAAGGCGACGCTGTTTTGGTCTACGGACCATGGGGCTGCGGACATTGTAAGCCTTGCCAGAGTTCTAGTGAAAACTATTGCGATCATCATTCAGAAATGGCTTTTGGCGGCGGACTAGGGCTGAATGGTGGTATGGCAGATTATATGTTAGTACCTTCTTCCCGTTTATTAGTACCAATTCATGATTTGGATCCTGTCATTGCCGCACCCTTAACAGACGCTGCATTAACACCATATTCAGCAATTAAGCGCTCTTTGCATAAATTAATGCCAGACGAGTATGTTGTTGTAATAGGAGTTGGCGGATTAGGACACGTGGCGCTTCAAATCTTATCAGAAATGTGCGGATCGACTATTATTGCATGCGATATAACTCCGGAGAGACTTGAATTTGCGAAGAAATTAGGCGCTCGTTTCGTGGTTAATTCTACAGATAAAGACGCTGCAGATCAAATTAAAAAAATTACAGGAATTAAAAAGGCAAAAGTAGTACTTGATTTTGTGGGAGCTACATCAACAATAGATCTGGGAGCTAAAATTATTGGTTTAGATGGTGATTTGACAATTGTTGGACTAGGCGGTGGAAAATATAACTATAGTATGGGAGGATTACCAGTTGGTGTAAGTATAACCAATCCGTATTGGGGTTCAAGAACCGAATTAATGGAAGTAATTGGACTTGCGATACAGAAAAAAATCCATATAGAAATTGAAAAATATAGTTTAGATCAGGCTCTTGAAGTTTATGATAAATTAAGACACGGGCAAATAAAAGGAAGAGCAGTATTAATTCCGTAAAAAGATTAGTCCTACAAATTAAAGTAATGTAAAAGCGGATAAAAAAAATTATCCGCTTTTTTTATTCCATTTTTCAATCATCCTGCTATCCTTAATGATTGAGCTCTAATGGTGTGTGTCTGTAGGAAACTTAAAAGAAAAAAGTAAGGAGAAGAACCTTGATATCTCAGAGCCATGTATATTAAAAACCTCCAGATAATGGTTTCAAATTAGAATTTGCAACCATTAAGAGACAGGCTATGAAATATTTTTATTTTCATTTTGGATAATTTTGGGAAAATGTAAAATCAAGGCTATAGTGGCGATCCGAGAAATATTGGAAGGAAAAATTTATAATATAAAATCGTTTAACTGCTATAGTAAAGTTGGAACCCATTAAAAAATCAAATTATGAAAAAGAGTCATTTATTATTCGTTGTTTTTTTCTTCTCGCTGGCAATGTCAGCTCAAAGTTCAAAATCATTTCTATTAAATCTGTATGGAGGTTATACTTTTTCGGACAGAGTAGATTTTGATGATTCCTACGCACGTGTAGAAGATGGTTTTGAGTATGGTGCAGGTTTGGAGTATTTTTTTATGGAGAATAGTTCTATTGAATTAAAATATAATAGACTTGATACAAAAATGCCATTATACACAAACGTTGTCACACCTATTGGTGGTGTTCCCTCTGGAACTCAGCTTAATGCTGGAAAAGATAAGGGTGCTATTAATTATGTATTACTAAATTATACCTATTATTTTGGTTCAAGCACACAAAATCTGCAACCATTTTTAGGGGCAGGTGCGGGTATTTCAATTCTTGAAACACCGCAAAGTGGTAACGGAACTTATTTTGCCTGGGAAATTAAAGGAGGTGTAAAAATCAAAACCAGTTCACCATTATCAATAAACCTACATGCTTATTTGCAATCTATGTCGGTGGCTGTTGGATATGATTATTATTGGGATTACTACTGGGGACCTGTAGCAGTTAATGATTATGTATCAACATTTCAGTTTGGACTTGGAGCTTCTTTAAGCTACGATTTCAGCAAATAAAAAAGCACCATTAAATAGCTTCAATTAATAGTTGCTGAAAGAATAATTTAGATAAAGCGAAAACGCATTCTCTTGTGTTTTCGCTTTCTTAGCTGCCAGTATTGCTTTGTAAAATTATACTAACAAAAGTAAACCCTGTCTTGTTGCAGACACGAAATAAAGAATGAGATATATTATTTATTTTCTTTTACTGGTACATCCGATAATTGTAAATTCACAAACAGAGAATCTAAATCAGTTTTGGAACGAGTATGCTTTTACCAAACCTTTAAGCCAGAACTGGGTAGTTGAATTAGATGCCGGTTTTACATCGAGCAGTACGCCTGATGATAAAAACCTTTTTAGTGATCTTACACAAGCATATTTTAGAGGATGGGCACATTATTATCCCGGCGATCGATGGAAAATTTCCGTATTTTATGCCTACTATTCTAATAAAAATGTACCCGAACTTAATCAGACCGAAGCACCGGAATGGCGTTCGGCATTGCAGTTAAGTTACAGCTTAGTAAAAGATCATAGAATAAAAGTAAATTTAAGATTTCGGTTTGAAGATCGGCACCTTCATAACGACGACGGTTATTTTGAAGCAGCAGAACGACTTCGCTTTCAGGTCAAATCAGTATATCCTATCAATGATGTTAGGATTCACAAAGGAGTGCTGTATTCTTTTGCAGCAGAGGAAGTTTTTTTTAAAACCGACAGTCAGGTAAGTGGTCCCGAAAATTTTGACAGAAACCGATTAACATTGGGACTTGGTTATGAGTTTGTTAAAGATTTACTGGTTGAAGTTTCGTATAATAACGAAATCATGCCAAGACAAGATGTCGATAAATTTGTTAATGCAGTACAGGTAAAAGTAATTTTCAATAATTTTCTTCCGGATCTCATCAAATCATTCGAGCGAACCAAAAAAGCTGTAGACGAAGGAAACGGAGGCTTATAAAAAACTTACTATAGAAGAGTCTTAATTATTCAGATTATCAGTAACTTAGTGTCCTGTAAAGAACATTGTTATTTTATAAAAATACAGTGAGATGATATAATACCTAAACACTATTCTATAAGTATTTTTGATAGGAACCTCGGTAAAAATAAAAATCATATTACCCGGCATTAATCACATTCAAAATAGAAATATTATGATACATCAAATTGACACAACAGATAATATTGTAGCCTTTAGAGCATTAGCAGAAGTTACCACAGAAGATTTTTTAAACGTGGTAATTCCAGCAGTAGAGCATTTGGTAAAACAAACCAACGAAATTAATTTTTTACTAGTTTTAGATAATGATGTAGAAAACTTCACTTCGGGTGCTTGGTTGCAAGACGCATTGCTAGGTCTCAAACATCTGGGGAAATGGAATCGCGCCGCAATAATTTCAGATTCCGAAGAAATAATCTCCTTTACCAACGGATTTAATTTTGTAGTTCCGGGAGAATTTCACGGCTTTAAAAAAGAAGCATTCAATAAAGCACTAAACTGGGTTGAAGGAAATATAAATATAGCATAAGGAGCTTATTTTGTTTCAGATTTAAAAAGTTTGTTTCAAATTCTAGGTTTTCTTTGTTTCAAGTTCTAGATTGAACCAAACTTAAGTTCTGATAGATAAAAAACAGCCACGAATTCATGAATGATAGTCTACTACTATGTAGAAAAATTCATGAATTCGTGGCTGTTTTTTTGCGTTCTCAACTTGAAACTTGAAACAAGATAAACCTGAAACAAATTTTCTAATGGTTATATTCAATACCACTGCTATCGTTGATTTCTCTTTTTTCTTTCGAGATTTTAGAATATTGTTTATAGCAAGCAGAAGCTATTAATGGCAATGCAAGGCTTCCTACAATTGCTGCTGTTGTATTTTGGCCCGCTTTTTTTAGAAGAGCACCGGCTATAAGAGAACCAACTCCTGCAAAAAGCAATTGTTTTGCGGATGGATTTGGCATATTGGTTTTTTCAGGAGTAATTCCGTGAAGTAGGGGGTCTATGAAATTTAAATTTTCCATGATTTTTTTGAATTTGTGTGTTATACTTTTTTATTATGTAGAGAACTTTTCGGTATCAGTTTCGCTTTCAATTTTTTCGATTTCTACTTTTTCTTTTTTAATGGCTTGTCTTAATAACGCAAAAAGGCTCATATATATATTTGCTAAAAAAACAAGCGAAAACCCTGCCACAATGTAACCTCTCCAATCATTTAAGAAAAGTTTATAATTACAAAGAGCCAAAAAAGCAATTGTGACATAATGGCTAAAACAGTACTCGCAAGTAAAGAGATAAAATGCCTTTCTGCCTAAAAGAGTTTTTTCGTTTTTGGAATGTTTTATACACCATTCGCGAGGCTCTTTAAAAATCTCTTCATGCGTAACCGTCCAACTCATACAGGCAATTGGAAGAGCGAGAACAAACATCCAGATGATTTGATTTGTGATATCCATCGTTTACTACATTTTTCTAAAATCAGTTTGGTTTGTTTAAAAACTGATAGCTTAAAATTACTGTAATCTTAAGAAGAAAAATTATATAGTTTTGATTTTTTATTATAAAATTATATTCTGTAAAGCCGACAGGTTTAAAAAAAACTGTCATAGATTTACTTTAGAAATTCCCAGGATCAAGACTAGGAAAAGGATCGTGTGACACATCATCAAGATCGTCGTCATGGTCATCCTCTGAATCATCGTCATCAAGATCACCATCTTTTTCTAAAGGATCATTTAGATTTTCAGAATCTTCATCATTCGTAATTTGTTCTTCTCCATTAATGATTGCATCTTCATTTGGAGTATTTTCGTTCCTGTTAAAATCATTTGTTTCATGATTAACGTCAACTACAAATTCTCCTTGATCTTCATTAAAAATGGTATCAGAATAATTTCTTTCATTTTCGATAAGGGTATCTAAATCACTATAATCGCGATAATTATGGTTGTTTTGATTTTTCATGATATTTTTATTTAAGTAAGTTTTACAGGTATTTTTCGAACTTATTTTTACTGGCTTGTATATTTACGAATTTACTCCAGTAATTTACGCAAAATATTACAGAATAAGTGTTTCTATTTCTATAATTATCAGTTGTTTGTGATGTAATTATTATTGGAGATTTTGTAACAACACCTTTAACTAAAATTTTATTTTGTTATATAGGAGAGAAAAAGTAACTAAATAGTTTAGAAAGTATAGCTGTAGGAAAACTAATTTTTGAATAAAAGCAGAAAATGCCAAAAAGTAAGAGTTGTTTTATTAGAAGAAGGTAATTATAGGTAATAAGTAATGTTTTGGATTTAATTATAACTTTTAGTTATATTCTATGAGACGGGCTGTAAGAAAAAAAAGAAGTTATTGCGTAATATTGCGGAAGAGAGTTTTTTGCACAAAAATACTGCAAATATTCCTTAAACAAAGTCCTAAATTGTTTTTTTACCTACTATTATTATGTTTATTACCCTTACCCCAAATCAAGTCCATTTTCGTTATGGCAAAAATCAATGGCAATATTCTTTTGATGAAATAGCCGAACTTGGCATATTGAGAAAAAAGAAAACCTATTTTCTTGTCAACACTATGTTTATTCTCGTCACCGGTGTAGCTTATTATTGCATGATTTTTTCGGATATAATCGACATTTATTATATCATTCCAACCTTATTATGTTACACTTTTCTTATTATTCTGAGATTTAATGATCGCACAGAATTTGAATATTCCGTTTTGGTTCGGGATATTTATGAAAAAGAAATTACAATCAAAATCAAAAACCAAGACCGGAATTTAATAGGCAAACAAATTGATCAATATTTAAACCTTCAGTTTGATCGAATGATACAGAAAACGGCCTAATCTACTAAAATTCATTAAATGTTATTACCCATAATTTCCAGTTTCGATTTAGTATGTATCGTTATTGCAGTAGTATACGGATTTGTGATTACTACTAGAAAAAAATAACAAAATATTCTATTTCATTTCCCTACAGATGAAATAGTTTTAGAATGCATTTCAAGACGGTCTGGCTGTAATACTAAAATCTGGTATTGAGTTGGCTCAGCTATTCCACATCCCCAAAAGAAAACATATGTCCACTTCAATAAAAAATAAAATAAAAAGTATTAGAGAGCTAAAAAATTATACACAAGAATATATGGCAGAACAACTTGGAGTTACCCAAGCCGGCTATAGCAAAATTGAGAAAGGCAAAACTATTTTATCTTATGTTAAATTGGTTGAAATTGCCCGCATTTTAGACGTTAGTGTCGAAGATATTCTAAGTTTTGACGGTCAGCGATACTTTGGCAATTTTAATAAAGTTATAGGAAACAATAACGGAAGTATCCTGATTAATACCGAAAACACGACAACTCTAAAAGTTCTGTACGAAGACAAAATAAAACTCTTAGAGAAACTACTCCACAAAACAGAAGCTGAACTAGAGCGTTATAAAGAGAAATTTGGAGAGATTTAGTGATTAAGCTCCTTTTGGCCATTTCCAGGCATACAAAACAATTAGAGTTGTAATTACACTTTCAAGTAAAGCCAGAAAAACATAAAAACTTCTCCAGGGCGTTAACGAAGTAAAAGCAATTAATACCATAATTAAAGTAAAGAATACGCCAAACAATATATTTAGAAATCTATTGATTTTTGGTTCTAAGAGAATAGAAAAAAACACCATCACAGCCGGAATGGCAAGTAAAAATGCTGCCATAAATAGTTTGACAGGATTATCAAGTAAATTAGCTCCGTTTACAAGTCCTGCAGTTTTTTGAGGCACATACAATTCAAAATAATCCCCATATAAATAACACAAGGTTACCGATGTCCAAAGAAAGGCAAGTTTGATTTTGATATTCACTTCAAAATCTTTTAAACTGTTGGTATTGTGTTTTGTATCCATAAGTTGCAGTTTTTAAATATGACGAAATATCTGAGTTTTTGTTACATGTTGTTGATTTTTAAATTTTTAGTTAAGTTGATATTGACTATTTTTTAGAATCAGGTAATTATAGAAAGCTATGTTAAAATGTAATTTGCCTTAATCTGATATACCAAAATCTTTTTGAGAAGACATTATTTTTGAGATTTTATATTTTTGAAGATCAACAAACAATGTTCCATCGGAACATCTCGTTGGTAGTAGTAGAATAAAAAAATAATGGTTTTAATGTTCCATCGGAACATCTCATAGGTAATGGCAAATACATACACACAGTTGCATATACAATTTGTTTTCGCAGTAAAATATCGTAAAGCATTAATTGGCATAGAATGGAAAGACAGATTACATCAATATATAACAGGTATAATTCAGTCAAATCAGCATAAAATGCTTTGTATAAACAGCATGCCAGATCATATTCACATATTTATAGGAATGCGTCCAACACAATCTATTTCTTCGCTTATTCAAAATTTAAAAACAGAAACAAGCAAATGGATTAAAGAAGAAAAATTGTGTTCAGCTTTTGCTTGGCAGGAAGGTTATGGTGCTTTTTCATATTCAAGAAGTCATGTGTCCAATGTAATTCGCTACATACAAAATCAGGAACAACATCATAATAAAGAAACATTTATAGCAGAATATCTAAAACTACTAAAAGCATTTGAAATAGAATATGATGAACAATATATTTTTAAAGAACCGATTATATGATTTTGTTCCATCGGAACATTTCATTGGTAGTCCAATAAACACGGCGTTTTTTTACGTTCAGTAGGAACGTTTGATTTTATAAATAATAATTGGTAAAAACAGATACAGATTACATATATAATCTCTCAAACGTCCCAATGGGACGATGTTTCTCACGATGCTTTTTTTTTCTACCGATGAGGTGTTCCGATGGAACACAATCTAAAATATCCTAATTTAATGACATTGTTCTGCGGGACGAAATTGGAAATTGGTTTTTTTTTACCGATGAGGTATTCCGATGGAACACAATCTAAAATATCCTAACTTAATGACATTGTTCTGCGGGACGAAATTGGAAATTGGGATTTTTTTACCGATGAGATGTTGCGATAGAAACATTAAATTTAATAAATTAAGTATTATTTTTGTAAAAGAAAAACGGGTTCAATAATAGACCTGATAATTAGATGCATAATTAAACAATAAAAGATATGAAAAAGCTATTTTTGATTTTACTCTTGTTATTGCAAATCCCTGCAATTTCTGGAAATAACCAAAGTGAAGATCCTTCATCAAAAAAAATTGTTGGAAATTGGTATAATAATTCTGATCATAATGCAAAATGGGTATTTACTCAAGATGGAAAAGCTTACAATTATTACAACAATGCTTTCAAAGTAATGTATCACTATAGCATTTCACATTCTTGCCAAAATAATTCAGATGATACCATTGAATATTTAACCTTAATGGATAAAGACGGTAACGAATTTTGTTTTAAAATAAATGGAATAAATGAGAATAAAAATGGCATCTTATCCCTGACCAATATGAGTAATATGGAGACACTTGTATTTGTCAACAATATAAAAGCAGGGAATTAGTACTTTTGAAATTTAAAATAAGAATTTTTAGTATGAAAATGTACATTTTAGTGAAACAGGGTGTTCCTGATAAACTCGTTCCCGTAATAGCGGCACATGCTTCTTTGGCTTGTTTTAGAAAGTTTGAACATAATGATAATATGCAAACATGGATAAATGGAATATTTAAAAAAGTAGTTTGTGTGGTATCTGAAACTGAATTTAATAATGCACAAAAAGAAACAGACAACAACATAGTATTAACAGAATCTGCTCTGGATAATCAGGAAGTTTGTTTGGCATTTGTTCCGAGGGAAGAATATCCTAAAATGTTCAAATTCTTTAAAATGTGGACTCCACAGGATAATTTGTAAGTCAGAGATGTGATGTAATTTGCAACTTGGCGTCTTTGTGGCTAATTTTCTTTCCATTAAACTTTCATTAACAAAAAATAATTTTCCATTAGTTTATATTTGTAAGGCACCAACTAAAGCATTCCCAAATATGAAAATCCACGCTTTTAAAATATATACCTTTTTGTTTTTTGCTTTTTCGATAACTTCCTTTGGTCAAAACGTTAAGTTGATTAATATCGATCAGTTAAATGAAAGAATTAAAAACGGAAAAGACAGTACTTATGTCGTTAATTTTTGGGCAACCTGGTGCGCACCATGCATTAAGGAATTACCACATTTTGAAAAGTTGAATACAGAATTTAAAAGTGAAAAATTGGCTGTAGTATTAGTCAGTGTTGATTTTAAATCAAAACTCAGCTCGGCTGTAATTCCTTTTGTCAAAAGGAAAAACATGAAAAGCGAAGTTTTCCTATTGAACGAAAGCAATCCACAAGAATATATTGACCGAATTGATAAGTCGTGGTCCGGAAGTATTCCTGCCACACTGTTTATTAAAGGTGATAAAAGAAAATTTGTTGAATCTGAATTTAGCTATGAACAATTACTAACTGAATATAAAAAACTATAAATTATGAAAAATTTTATTACCGCAGTAACCGTGTTTTTATTTAATATGTTGCTTTCTCAGGCGCAAACAACTACGCTTAAAGCCGGAGATACTGCACCGGATTTTAAACTAAAAAATGTAGATGGCAAAGAAGTTTCTTTTGCAAGTTTTCCAAAAGCCAAAGGTTTTATTGTTGTTTTTACTTGTAATACATGTCCGTATGCAGTGGCGTATGAGCAAAGAATAATTGATTTGGACAAAAAGTTCAAATCACAAGGATATCCTGTAATTGCTGTTAACCCAAATGATCCTGAAGCTTCAAAAGCAGATTCTTTTGATAAAATGCAGGAATTAGCGAAAGACAAAAAGTATCCGTTCCCTTATTTATTTGACGCAGGACAAAAAGTAACAGACGAATACGGAGCTAAACATACACCACATCTTTTTATTGTTTCTAAAACTGATAAAGGAAATGTTGTAGAATATGTGGGAGCAATCGATAACGATCCGGAAGGAACTAAAACAGAAAAAACAAAATATGCCGAAGATGTAATTGCATCATTAAAAAGCAATCAAAAACCAGCAATTACGCAAACTAAAGAAATTGGCTGTACCGTAAAAAGAAAAGCAAAAGCTTAATTTTTCCAGAACAAAATGATATAAAAAATGCCTCAATATTTAATATTTGAGGCATTTTTTTAAACCTTAGATTTTAACCGACTTAAAGTTTCCTGAGAAATATTAATATAAGAAGCAACTACTTTATTTGGAAGTCGCTTTACAATTTTAGGATTAACTTTTAGTAATTGAGTATATCTTTCCAGAGCATCCATAGTAGTAAAAGACATCAGTCTGTTGGTATTATTTACATATGCTTTTTCTAAATAAAGGCAATAAAATTCTCTCCATTGCGGAATAATTTTCATTAGGTGATTAAAATCATCATGATTAATATATAACAGCTCTGATTTTTCGATCATCTGAATAGATTCCATTGAAGGTAATTTGGTTATAAAACTTACCAATGCCGTAGCAAACTGATTTTCGAAAGTAATGTAGCGGGTAACATCTTTTCCTTCTTCATTTATAAAAAAAAATCTCAAACAACCTTTGCCTACAAAATAAGTTCGCTGGCTGATTTCGCCTTGTGAAAGCAATAAATCATTTTTATTTTGCTTTAACGGTTTGAAATAACTGAGAATGGTTTTTAAATCATGGTCAGTAACAGTAATACTTTTATTTATGTAAAGGGTAAGTTGATCGTATATCATGTGATTAAATGTAGTCTCGGATAAATTTACGGTAATAGATAATATCTTCTATTGATAATAGAATTAAATCGTGTTCTTCTGCAAAACTTATAATCTTTTTGGTTTTAGCCATGCTGCCATCTTCGTTCATCAATTCGCACAATACGGCCTGAGGTTTTAGTCCGGCTAGTTTCATCAAATCGACACTGCCCTCAGTATGTCCATTTCTTTCGAGAACACCTTTGTTTTTGGCTCGTAACGGAAAAATATGCCCGGGTCTTGCCAAGTCTGAAGGTTGAGTATTGTCATTGCAAGCGGTTTGAATCGTTGTAATTCTATCAGCAGCTGAAACGCCAGTTGTTACGCCATTTTTTGCTTCGATAGTAATCGTAAATGGAGTTTGAAAGCTACTGGTATTTTCTTTTACCATATAGGGAAGATCTAATTGATCTGCTTTTTCGTTAGTCATACAAAGGCAAACAATTCCGCTACATTCTCTTATCATCAGCGCCATATCTCTTACAGTTATATGTTGTGCAGAAAAAATTAAATCTGCTTCATTTTCTCTCTTTTCATCATCTGTAAGTAAAATTCCTTTTCCATTCTGAAGATGTTTTAAAGCTTTTTCTACACGTTCCTTGCTTGTAATTCCAAATTGAGATATTGGATTTAATAGTGTACTTATCATTTAATTCGTAAAATTTTAGATTAATTTATAAAATTATAAAGAGACAAATCTAAAGTAGTTTAAAATGTAAAAGTTTGATATAGGTCAATAAAATGAAGCTTTTGATTCTATTAAATCATAGAGTTTAGGCATAGAGTTATCTTTATAAGATTAGACTAATTATGAACTCTCTTTTTTTAAATTATAATATTGTTTCGCTTAATTTTTGTTTTTCCTGAAGTTCCAATTCGGCTATGATTTGTTTTTTCATAGTTGTGTTGATATAGTCTTTTACTTCGGCGTATGAAACATTGTATTTCTTTGGAATATCCTGAAAATGAACTGGAAAATTAGCTAATAACTGATCGTAATAATGGTCAAGTTCTTTTTCATCCGGCATTTCAAACTTTAATTTAATCTGAAATCTTCGAAGCAAAGCCGTATCAATGCTGTTGTAATAATTGGTAGCACAAATAAGTAAACTGTCTGTTGGGAAATAATCTATTAATTGGATTAGCGTATTTACCAAACGTTTCATTTCTGCTACATCTTTATCATTATTATCCCTGCTTTTTCCAATCTGATCAAATTCGTCCAGAAATAAAACAGCTTTTTCTGAGATGACTCTGTCGAATATTGCCTTTAGATTTTTAGAAGTTTCACCAATTTTCGAATTGATTAAAGTACTAAGATTTATAATGATTATTTTTTTGTTTAAAGTAGCTGCAATGGCCTTTGCAGTTGTCGTTTTACCGCAGCCGGAATGACCGTGAAGCAGTATTTTATTATCAACTTTAAGATTGTACTTTTTTAATTCTTCAATATAAGTATGTTCTTTAATTGTTTGAAGCAGTGCAGTTTTATTCTCCTGGCTGAAATGTAAATCATCCAGCGCTACTTTTTCAGTATCATTTATAATAAGTTCGTACAGATTCATTTGAGCATTTATTTGATGCAAAATTAGACTTTATTCTGCAATATTTTCGTTCCAGATTTCTTTTCCTAAAAAGCGATTTCCAAATATAGAAGTTCCAACTCTTACCAGGTTTGAACCTTCGGCAATAGCCAATTCTAAATCCTGAGACATTCCCATTGAAAGTTGTAAATTGGTTATGCCTTCAATTTCTGCAGTATAAATTTCGTCTCTTATCTTTCGGAGTAAATGCAAGGAGGGACGCATTTTTTCTTTCTCGACATCCAGTAATCCAATACTCATCAAGCCTTTAATTTTTAAAGTTTTGTATTCTTTAATCTTTTTTATAAAGGGAATAACTTCCGTTGGAGGTAAACCAAATTTACTCTCTTCAAACGAAGTGTTTACCTGAATAAAAACATCAATGGTTCTTTCTGCTTTTTGTAGCTGTTTGTTTAATTCTTCGGCTAAACTAATTCTGTCCAGAGATTGAATACAGGTTACATATTTTAAAACATCTTTTACTTTGTTGGTTTGCAGATGTCCAATAAAATGACGTTCAATATTTAGATCTTTCAAAACCGAATCTTTATCACGCAGTTCCTGCATTTTATTCTCGCCAATAAGTATTTCTCCGGCTTCAATTGCAATTTGAATGTTTTGGGCAGGAACGGTTTTAGTTGCCAACAATAATTTGACATCTGAGATATCTCTGCCAGAAAGTTTACAGGCATCTTCAATACGCTGATAGACTTGTTTCAAATTAAAAATTATCTCTTCTTTCATGGTGCAAAAGTAGAAGTAAAGCTGGAGGCGGGAAAGATCCAGTTTTAAGGATTATTGATGGTCCAGGTTGTGTGTGAAATTGTGTATTTTAAATTAACTTTATAACCTTGGATAGCCCACGGTTTCAATCATAGGATTCGGATTGTGGTAATGTATTTGAATTAATTAAAAGAAGTGTTTTTTTGTCAATCCTGACGATATTGTGATTACTCTTTATCATTTCAAACAAAAAAAGACCGCCATTTAAGACAGTCTTTGTCTATTTTTACATGCTTTTCAGTTTCTTCATAAATACTGGAAACACTTCATTTAATTCATCAAAAAGTGGATTATTGCGATGTTTCAGTTTTATTTCGCTAAACAATTTCAGTCCAAGTGCAAATTGCGTTGCTTCGTGCGGATTTTCAAATAAGTTTTTGTCTTTTATTTTTTCGATTATGCCAAATATTTCGTCATGATTGTCAAATTCAATTCCAAGTTCTTTTGCAGGTTCAGTTTCACCGTTTGCATATTCTTTTAAACTTAGGGTAAGAGAATATTTATTAGATCTTTTTTCCATGTGGTATTATATTATAATTATTTCAACCATTTGTCTACAATGGTTTTAAATGTTTCTTTGTATTGTTCACCAACTGTGATTTCAGTTTTATTAACGAAGACAGAGTTTTTGCTGATGGAACTTATTTTATCTAATGAAACGATAAAAGAGCGATTGATACGCATAAATTTTGAAGAAGGTAATTTTTCTTCCAAGGCTTTAAGCGAAATCAAAGACATCAGTGATTTCTGAGAATCTTCGAGATGGACTTTTACATAATCCTTTAGGCTTTCGATATATAAAATATCTTTCAAAGAAATTCGAACCCATTGATATTCTACTTTTAGAAAAATAAATTCATCATCTGCAGTTATCGAGTGAAAGTGATTTGATGCTTCTTCAGACAATTGCAAAACCTTATTGGCGGCTCTTAAAAACTCTTCATAACTAAAAGGTTTCAATAAATAATCGATAGCATTTACTCTGTATCCTTCAATCGCATAATGATTGTAGGCTGTAGTGAAAATGATTTTAGGCAATGGTCCGGGCTGTTCCTGCAAAAGTCTTGCAAGTTCCATTCCGGTTAAATTAGGCATGTTTATGTCCAGAAATACAATGTCTGGTTGTTGTTCTCGTATCATGCTCATGGCTTCAACGGCATTATCACAGCTGCAGGCCAATTGCAAAAATGGAGTTTGTTCTATAAAGGTTTCCACAAGTCTCAAGGCAAGTGGTTCATCGTCTACTGCTATACATTTTAATACCATCATTGTTCTAAAGTTATTTGCAGATTTACTTTGTATTTTCCATTTTGGTCAATACCTGCTGTCATAAAATGCTTGTTTGGATAAATCAAATGCAATCTGCGTTTTGTATTTGTTAGTCCAATTCCGCCTTGATCAGTTGTAGATGTTTTTTCGAAGAAAGTATTTTCTACTTCAAATTCAAGATCGGCTCCATTTTGCTTTAGCGAAATATGTATTTCGCTTTTATCAGTTGCATTTACGCCATGTTTAAAAGCATTTTCAACTAAAGGTAGTAACAACATTGGAACAATTGGATAATCGTGAATTTTTTCAGGAATATCTGTTGTTATAGTTAGCTTGCTATTGGCACGAAGTTTCATTAAAGCTATATAATCTTTCATGAATTCTCCTTCTTTTAATAATGTAGTTCGTTCACCTTCTGTACTATAAAGTAAATATCGCATCATACGGCTTAAAGTATGAAGTGCATTACGGGAATCTTCTATATTGGTGTATGTTAGGGAATAAATACTATTAAGGGAATTAAAGAAAAAATGCGGATTAATCTGTGCTTTCAGCATTGCCAGTTCAGCCATTGTTTTATCCTGTTCGAGCTTTTGTTTGTGTTGTGCGGCTTTCTGCCAATGTTGGAGCATGGCATAACTGGTACTAATTCCTAATACCAATAAAGTTAAGCTAAAGACATAATTGTCAAAATAGTTATTTCTGTACTTTTTGAATCCTATAAGAGCTGCGAGTTTGTTATGCAGATCTGTATTTGCATTATATAAATAAGAAATGAGCTGCATGGCACAAATGAAGCATAATACCCAAAATAAAAATGGACCAATTTTGTCTTTTATAATTGTTTTTGGGACTACCGCTTTGGCATTATAATAAAAAATGAAAATCATAAAAAACAAGACAATAGTCTGCCAAAGCCAAAATATCGTTGGGAGCACTATATTCCACGTAAGTGGTATATAAAACAGCTGGATATATCCTAACAATATCCAGGCAAGGATATGTAATCCGGTTGACATATAAGGTTTAAAAAAATTGGGTTTCATTATATTTTATGATTTTAAGGACAATATTACATTTTATTTGCTTTCGATAATTAACCGATCGCTAAAAATGGAATTACAGTCCATAAAAACCCTTTTAGAACCGATGAGTTTCTTTTAAAAATGCGATTTTTAGCAGATTCTGCTTTTATCGGTTCTTATCGCATATCTATCGATTGTACCAAGGGCTACGTCTATTTGAAAAATTTCGCTTGAAGAGTTTTAGTTCTTTTGCTTCTTAATAAATAGATAATCTCATATTTCATCAAAATGAATAAGCAATCTTTTTTAAGCATTATTGCTGCGTCAGTTATCATCGCTTCATGCGGAAATAAAAATGACAAATCGGCTCAGGCTGGCGGCGCACCACAAGTTAAAGAGTATAAAACTCTGACTTTAGAACCTAAATCAGCGACCTTGTATACTGATTTTCCTGCAACTATTCAGGGACAACAAAATATAGAAATCCGCCCAAGGGTAGAAGGATATATTGATAAGATTTTTGTTGATGAAGGTGCTGTTGTAAAAGTTGGACAACCATTGTTTAAAATTAGTGCACCAGAATATGAGCAGGAGGTACGTACTGCAACAGCAAGTATAAAAAGCGCTCAGGCAAACTTGAGTGCGGCAAAACTGGCGGTAAACAAAGTAAAACCTTTGGTCGAAAAAGGGATCATCAGTAAATATGATTTAGAATCGGCACAATATACTTACGAATCGGCTTTGGCAACATTAGCGCAGGCAAATGCTACACTAGTAAATGCTAAAACCAATTTGGGATATACAACCGTAACAAGTCCTGTTAATGGAGTTGTAGGTTCTATTCCGTTTCGTTTAGGAAGTTTAGTTGGTTCCTCAACCGCTGAACCTTTGACAACGGTTTCCAGCATTGGTAACGTTTATGCTTATTTTGCATTGAATGAAAAAAAACTTTTAGATTTTACTCAAACTGCTGAGGGAAGCTCTCTGACTCAGGTAATCAAAAAAATACCTGCCGTTTCATTATTACTCTCAGATGGTTCTTTGTATGGTGAAAAAGGATATGTTGAAACCGTAAACGGATTAATTAATACCGAAACAGGTTCGGTTACTTTTAGAGCACGTTTCGCTAATCCAAAAGCTATTATCAGAAGCGGAAGCAGTGCAACCGTAAAAATTCCAACACAAATAAATGAAAAGCTATTGATTCCGCAAAGTGCGACGTTTGAACTTCAAGACAAAATGTTTGCAGTTACGGTTGGAAAAGACGGAAAAACTAAAAATGTTAGTATCAAAGTTTTTGAAAATAGTGCCGGAAATTATTATGTAGTAACGGAAGGATTAAAAACGGGAGATCAAATTGTTCTGGAAGGAGTTGCTTCTTTAAAAGACGGAAGCGAGATCAAACCTACAAATCAGAGTCAAGAATCGGTTTATGCCGACTTAAAATAAGAAAAAATGTTTAAAATATTCATACAAAGACCTGTTCTTTCGACAGTAATATCTGTTATTATTGTCATTCTGGGAGTTTTAGGACTTATTGAGCTGCCTATTTCTCAATATCCTGATATTGCTCCGCCAACAGTAAACGTTTCCGCAAGTTATACCGGAGCCAATGCTGATGTGGTTTTGAAAAGTATTGTGATTCCGTTGGAAGAGCAAATTAACGGGGTAGAGAACATGACTTACATGACTTCTACGGCGACAAATGACGGAAATGCATCTATAAAAATCTTCTTTAAAGTAGGAACAAATCCTGATTTAGCAGCGGTAAACGTTCAAAACAGGGTTTCGAGAGCCACCAGTTTATTACCGGTAGAGGTAACACAGGCGGGTGTAACGGTAACGAAAAGTCAGAGTAGTAACTTGTTGATTTTCTCTTTATATAGTGATGGAAATGCTTACAGTCAGACTTTCCTTCAAAATTATGCTAAAATCAACCTTGTTCCGCAAATTCAACGTGTGGTTGGAGTAGGAGATGTAACGGTTTTTGGAGCAAACGATTACTCCATGAGAATCTGGCTGAAACCGGATGTAATGCAGCAATACAAACTGATACCGAGTGATATTTCGGCTGCTTTGGCAGAACAAAATATAGAAGCTGCACCAGGTAAATTTGGTGAGAATGGAAATCAGGCTTTTCAATATGTAATTAAATATAAAGGGCGTTTAACGAGCGACAAGGAATTTGGGGATATCATCATCAAATCGATTAGTAACGGACAAATGTTACGATTAAAAGATGTTGCCAAAGTTGAACTTGGATCATTAAGTTATGCCTCAACGACCAAAACAAACGGTATAGAATCTACAGCTATGGCAATTAGCCAGACGCCGGGATCTAATGCTCGTGATGTAATCATCAACTCTAAAAAATTGATTGAAGAAGCTGCAAAGACTTTTCCAAAAGGAGTAAAATATACCATTCTTGTTGACGTTAACGAAAATCTTGATGCTTCTATCGAAAAGGTAATTCATACTTTAATTGAAGCTTTTATATTGGTTTTCATTGTGGTATTTATTTTCCTTCAGGATTTTAGATCAACATTAATTCCGGCAATTGCAGTTCCGGTTGCGATTGTAGGTACGTTTTTCTTCCTGAATTTATTTGGGTTTACGATTAACTTATTAACGCTTTTTGCGATGGTTCTAGCCATTGGTATTGTCGTCGATGATGCCATTGTTGTCGTCGAGGCGGTGCATGCCAAACTGGATCATGGTTATAAATCGTCTAAGAAAGCTACAATTGATGCGATGGACGAAATTTCGGGAGCGATTATTTCGATCACACTTGTCATGGCAGCGGTATTTATTCCGGTTACGTTTATTAACGGATCTACCGGGGTTTTCTATAAGCAATTTGGTATCACGTTAGCGGTGGCGATTATTCTTTCGGCGATTAACGCCTTGACATTAAGTCCTGCATTGTGTGCCTTGCTTTTAAAACCACATGCTGACGATCATAAACATCAAAGTTTTATTCAAAGATTTTATACCTCGTTTAACGTTGCATTTGATAATGTAACGGGTAGATACAAACGTTCGGTTCAATTTCTATCGGTTAAAAAATGGATTGTATTAGCGGCTATTCTTATTTCGAGTGCAGCATTATTTTATATGATGAAAACGACTCCTTCAGCTTTCGTTCCTGCGGAAGATCAAGGTACTGTTTTTGCCAATATTAGCTTACCGCCATCAGCTTCTATGGAGCGTTCTGACGTAATTGCCAAGAGAGTAGACAGTATAGCCAAAACGATTCCGGGAGTTAAAAATACACTTCGTATTGTGGGACAAAACTTTACAGCGGGAGCGGGAAGTGCTTACAGTATGGTTATTATAAAACTGGAAACGTGGGAAAAACGTGATTTAAGTGTTAATGATGTAATTGGTCAGCTTTTTGCAAAAACAAGCGGAATTCGTGAAGCTAATATCTTCTTCATTTCGCCACCAACAATTTCAGGATTTGGACAAAGTGGTGGATTTGAATTTCAATTGCAGGATAAAGGCGGACATACAACAGCAGAATTCTTTAAAGTAAATACTGATTTTTTAGAAAAGCTTTCTAAACGTCCGGAAATACAATATGCAACAACCCCGTTTAACCCTGGTTTTCCGCAATATATGATGGAAATTAATTTGGCAAAAGCCAAAGATGCAGGAGTTCCGGTAAATACGATTTTGTCAACAATGCAAGGGTATTATGGTGGATTGTATGCTTCGAATTTCAATAAATTCGGAAAACAATATCGTGTTATGGTACAGGCTTCTCCGGAATTCCGTACTAATACAGAAGGATTAAATAAAATCTTCGTTAGAAATAGTGCCGGAACAATGGCTCCAATTACCGAGTTTATAAAAATGACGAGAGTTTTTGGACCGGAATCAATTTCAAGATTTAACTTGTTTACCTCGATTTCGATTACAGGTGCACCAAATCCGGGATTTAGTTCAGGAGATGCTATTAAAGCCATTCAGGAAGTGGCAGCAGAAAATCTTCCTGCAGGATATGGTTATGAATTCTCCGGATTAACACGTGAAGAATTAGCTTCAGGAAGTGAAACTGTTTTTATCTTTCTATTATGTCTTGTGTTTGTTTATTTCTTGTTAAGTGCACAATATGAGAGTTATATATTGCCATTTGCAGTATTATTATCAATTCCGTTTGGACTGGCAGGAGCTTATTTGTTCTCGATTATATTCAAGTTAAACAGTAATATTTATCTGCAGATTTCCTTAATCATGTTGATTGGATTACTGGCAAAGAACGGTATTTTGATTGTCGAATTTGCTCTGGACAGGCGAAGAAAAGGGATGCCAATCGTACAAGCTGCAATTGAAGGGGCCGTAGCACGTTTACGACCAATTTTAATGACCTCTTTTGCCTTTATTTTAGGACTTGTACCGTTAATGTTTGCTAGTGGAGCGGGAGCCGTGGGTAACAAATCTATTGGTACGGGAGCTGTTGGAGGAATGTTAATAGGAACCATTTTGGGAGTATTTGTTATTCCGATATTGTTTATCATTTTCCAGACTTTACAGGAAAAAATAAGCGGTCCGGCCAAAGATGGTTATGATGATGAAGATGACGAGGAACCACAACTTATAGAAGCTCATAAGGAGTAATAATTTAATTAATACAAAGATGACTCATAGTTCAAATAAATATATTGTAATGGTAATTGCAGCCACTCTTTTGAGTGCCTGCGTTACCCAAAAATACGAGCGTCCCAAAACGGTATCAGCAGATAAGTTGTATCGTGATCAGGCTTCTGCAGATTCGACTACGATTGCCAGTATGCCTTGGCAAAGTGTTTTTAAAGATGAGAAACTGAATGCTTTAATTCAGAAAGGATTGGATCAAAACCTAAACCTGAAAAATGCAATTGAAAACATCGTTCAGGCACGTGCTTCTATGCGTCAGGCAAAATTAGCGTATTATCCAACTCTGAATATTGATGCTAATGCAACGCATACGAAACAGTCTGAGGCTGGATTAAACTTTCCGGCAGGAATTAATATCAATACGCTTACTACGACTTATAAATTAGGTTTAAGTACGTCTTGGGAAGCAGATATCTGGGGAAAATTAAGCAGTTCTAAAAGAGCCGCTTTAGCCACTTATCTTTCTACAGATGCTGCAAAACAAGCCGTTCAGACGCAATTGATTTCTGATATTGCTAATAATTATTTTTTATTACTGGCTTATGACAAACAATTAGAAATTACAAAAGAAACATTAGAAAGCCGTATTAAAAATGTCGAAACTATCAAAGCTTTAAAAGAAGGTGCAATAGTTACGGGAGCAGCCGTTGTGCAAAGTGAAGCCAACCAGCATGCGGCCGAAGTATTGATTCCGGATTTAAAAAGAAACATTCGCGAGACTGAAAATGCTTTGAATATTTTGTTAGGTCAGGCTCCGGGAACAATAGACAGAGGAACGTTAGGAACTCAGGTAGTTCCTGAAAATATTGCAGTTGGTTTACCGGCTCAATTGTTAGAAAATCGTCCGGATGTCCGTCAGGCGGAATTTAATTTCAGAACAGCTTTTGAAATGACAAATATGGCTAAGACTTATTTTTATCCAAGTTTGACACTTACGGCCAGCGGAGGATTTTCGAACCTGCAATTAACCGATTTTTTCAGCAATTCTGTTTTTTATTCTTTAATAGGAGGGTTAACACAGCCGTTATTTAATCAGGGATTAAACAAAGCCAGATTAACCACAGCACAATCTAAACAAGTACAGGCATTAAACAATTTCCAACAAAGCCTTTTGGTTGCGGGACAAGAAGTTTCAAATGCTTTGTATGCTTATGAAATGGCAGTTGAAAAAGAAGATTCGAGAAAAAAACAAATTGAAGCATTGATAAAATCAGTGGATTTTACGCAACAGCTTTTAGAATATAGTTCGGCTACCAATTATACAGATGTACTGACATCTGAACAAAACTTATTGGCTGCTCAATTGAGTGGTATCAATGATGATTTACAAAAATTACAAGCAGTTGTTGATTTGTATCGTGCTTTAGGTGGTGGATGGAAATAGATTTTTGTCCTCACTGTTAATTAGGTTGTTAAAATGAAAAACTCCTGCTTTAAGCAGGAGTTTTTTTATGTCTAAAAACTTTGAGAAACTTTAAAACAAAGTGTGTAAGGAGCTTTGATAAAGGTTTTTTATTAGATAAGCCAAGCCCTCGCAAAGACATACCTTGTGGATATGTTGTGTGTAAACTTTTGTTGAGTTACTTTTGACGATCCTTCCTCTGTCAGGATTGACAATGATAATTCGGTTTCTTTCGCTAAAACTTAGCTTTAAACTTCTTTATCTTAAAGTTTTTTGATTTCACAACTTTTCCATCATCGGTAATCATTAAGCAGCTGTATTTAGGAGATTTTTGAAGTAAAATAAGTCCTTCTTTTTGTCCTAAAACCATAAGAGAAGTGCTTAATCCGTTTGCGGTTTCGGCATCGGGACCAAGGACAGTTACACTGCATAATCCTGTTGCCGGATATCCTGTTGCCGGATTGATGATATGGGAATATCGGACACCATTAAAGATTACAAATTTTTCATAGCTTCCTGATGTTGTAATAGCATGTTGCTCTAAGGGAATCGTTGCCAAAAGCTTTTCAGGATTAAATGGGTTTGTGATACCAATTTTCCAAGGATTTCCGTTAGGTTGTTTTCCCCAGGTACTCATATCTCCGGAGCCGTTTATAATTCCTGCTTTTATGCCTTTTGCCAACATCATGGTGCGACATTTATCGGTTGCGTATCCTTCGCCCAAAGCGCCAAATCCGATTTTCATTCCTTTTAATTTTAGAAAAATAGTTGATTGTACACTATCGAGAATAATGTTTTTGTAGCCCACTTTTTCGACTGATTTTTTTATGGCTTCCGCCGAAGGCATTTCGGTCATTGATCCGTCAAATTTCCAGATTCTGTCCATTGCCGCAAAGCTTACATCAAAACCGCCTTTTGTGGCTTCAGAAAATTGTATTGCTCTTTGTGTTAATTCAAAAACTTCCCTGTCAACTTTTACAGGGTGAATTCCGGCATTCTGATTTACTTCTGAAACTTGGGAATCTGGTTTCCAGTCTGAGATTAGATTTTCAATTCGTGTAATTTCGGCAATAACAGCGTCTATGTTTTTTTCCGCTTCAAGCGAATCATCAGCAACAATTGTAATATCAAAACGTCCGCCCATAAGTAACGTAGTTCGTTTTTTTAAAACTTGTGAATTGCCGGATAAACAGCAAAGCATCACAGAAAAAATTAAAAGCTTATTTAAGATTGATTTATGCATTAATATTTTTATTTGATTGCCAATATATTTCACCCCGATGGGGTTCCTGAAATAAATGAAATTAATTTCTATAAATATGATGTCCCGCTGGGCAATGCCATTAAATTAAGATATTATAGATGGTATTCCATCGGAACATCTCATTGGTAGCAAAAAATATGCATCGTGAGAAACATCGTCCCATTGGGACGTTTGAGAAATTGTATATGTAATCTGTATTTGTTTTTACCAATATTATTTATAAAATCAAACGTTCCTACAGAACGTGAAAAAATGCTGTATTTATTAGGTTACCAATGCGATGTTCCGATGGAACAGAAACAAAGTGATAAGATATTGTCCTTAACAAATTGTTTCATTGGATTTCCCCTTTTGTGCCTAACGGCACATTAAAATTTTTCCCAATTATTGTTTTTACCAGCCTTTTGTGGCTAACGGTGCAATTTTAAACTAATAACAATCCGTTAAAACCTGACCATTTTCTTTATATTCTGAAATGCTCTTCGTTTTCTTTGCCAGACATAAACCGTCTAAAATCGATTCTACATCTTTTTGCATTGCAAGAGAACCACAAATCATGATTACTCCGCCTTGTTGCAATAAATCAGTAAAAAAATCGGCATCACGCTTGATTAAATCCATTACATAAAACTGATTTGCTTCACGGGATAATGCCAAATGAAAACTATGAAGTTGTTTTTTTTCCATCATTTCCGAAGTAAATTTTTTATATCCCAAGACAGCTTCTGTTTCCATTCGGAAGCCGGAATACAAATGAGTTTCGGTTTTTTTCTTGTTTTGTTCAATCATTCCCAGAAAAGGAGCAATTCCCGTTCCGTTAGAAATTAAAGCAACTTTAGAGGCTTTTTTAGGAAAATGAAAAGCGTGATTATTGATAATTCTGGCTTTAATCGTATTTCCTGCTTCAAGATTATTCAAAAATCGGGAACCTAATCCATGAGGATGTAATTTTACTACCAGTTGAATGTTTCCCGAATGATTTCCAATTGAATACAGACGTTCTCTGGTATCATTCTCAGGATAAATAGCTAATAAATCTCCAGAGGTAAATTTGGTTCTCATATTGACACGTAATGTAACGAGAAAAGTTTGTTCCGTTTCTGAAACCAATGTTTTATCCAGCACCATTAATTTTGATAAACCTTTTGGCGCATGATTGTATAAAGAAGGCGTTGTTGCCAATGGAATTTCAGTTTTTGCACTCCATAATTTTATCCAGTTTACAAATTCTTCTGCCGATTTATCGTTTACGGTTTGTAATTCCAGAAAACGTTCTGCCCAATTTTGAGTTGCCAAAAGCTGATCAATTTCAACTGCAAAACCACAAAAATCAGGATAGGCTTTCGAACCAAAACCAATTACCGAAAAATTGATTTTTTGTTCTTGCTTGTGTTTCATTAAAAGAGATAAAAATTTGTTACCGTTAGAAGGGGCATCTCCTAAACCGTGAGTGGATGAGAAAACGATAATATGTTCTGCTTTTGGAAAAAGATTATAGTTATTCAATTCAGCTATGTGTGCTTTTTCTCCACGATCGATTAATTGCTTCTGGATTGCATTTGCAAAGCGTAAAGTGCTTCCGTTTTCAGAACCCGCCAGTAAAATGTATTTACTTTCGTTGGCTTTGAATTTATTTTTAATTCGGCTCGACCTTCTTTTTAAGGTAATTGCAAAACCGGAATAGATAAAAAAGAGGATGTTAACGCAGGCAATGGCAAGGATTATGCCCCAAATTCCGTTTATTCTTCCGGTATGAAGATCAAGGCTTAAATTAGCAAATTGAGTTGTCATTGGCGAAAGTTTCTGCGTAATTACAGCACCAGTAACCTGATTAACTTCAATTTCTCTGTCTTTTAATTCAATGATATAATATTCTTCGGGATCATCTGTAAAAGGAAATTCGATTTTCTTTACATCAGCTAAAAGTGTCGTTTTAAAGATATTTTCGGCAGTATTTTTTTTGACTGGCGCTACAGTTTCTGATTTTTCTTTTTCCTTCTTTTCGCCCATGAAAAAGTTGAATCTTTCCAGAGATAAATAAGTTCCTGTAAGTGCAATAATCAGAATAGGAATCAAGGCTAATCTTCCTAAAACGACATGATAATATTGAGCAAAATACTCTTTTATAACTTTCGAAAAGAAATTACGAATTCCTCTTTGTCTGTTGAGAACCAGAGTAAAACCTGAAATTGCAATCAATACCAGTAAAAAGGAAATTACACCCACAAAAAAACGTCCGGTTTCATGAAGAAACAACGAACGATGTAAGCCGGTTACCCATTGAATAAACTCCGTTTTTTTTACTGGTTTCCCTAGTTTTTTCCCTGTTTTAGGATTAATATAAGCATTAATATCGTTACCATCGGCATCGATTGCCTGTAGGGTTACAAACTGATTGTAATCGACGCTTAACTCGGTAATTTCGGAATATGACTTTTTTAAAACGGGAAGGGTTTCTTCTAAAGTTATGGCGTCAAAATTTTCTACTTTGTACGGAAGTGTTTTTTCCTGAACTGCATCTACTGCCAAAATAATACCTGTTACAGATGCCAGCAATAGAAATAAAGAAGAAAACAAAGCCAAAGCTAAGTGTGTGTAGCGCCAAAAAGAGAGAGTCATTGAGTGTAAGCTAAAGGGTAATCAAATGTGTATTAAACTTTGACAAAGTTTGTTGGGATAAGGTATTAAATTTTGTTTAATCTTACATATCTTATATAACCTTTACCTTCTGTCTTATCAGCAAGACCTTCAGTTGTAAGCGGGATTTCAACATCAGTTACATGATATTTCTGATCTTCAACCGCCGATTCAAATCTTAATTTATATCCTTTGTTGATTTTAGAATCTTCAATTTCGATTGTCGTAATGCTTCGATCTCCGCCTGTAACAGATGCTCCTGTTTTTGCACTGATATCCTCGTGTTTTTGAGTTTGGAATTTATTCCATTCTTTCAATGATTTGTACCATTTTTTATCGTCGCCCATTACATAAAGTGTTTTTTCGTAATCTCCTTTCGGATTAATTAACGAAACTACAATGTAAGCGCCTTCTCCCATATAATTTGACATTTGAAGCATGCATTTGTATTTGCTGCTTTGTGCTGATGCCTGAAACGAAATTAGACAGATTAATGCAGCGGTAAGGGCTATTTTAAATATTGATTTCATGTGTAAATTATGAATTATGAATTATAAGTTATTAGTTGTGGGCTGTAGGTTATGAATTATAAGTTATGGACTTGATTTTAAATTTTTAACTAAAAACTCATAATTCATAACTCATAACTTTCTTCGCTATTTTAAAAATTCAATAGATACATTTTGTTTGGTCAAAGATTCATTTTCTTTTGCTAAAGCATAAGCACTTTCATCAAATTCTGTTGTGATATCTTTTTTTGCACCTATCGAGATTAAGTATTTTAAAATCGAATCGTCTTTGGCAATCATTGCAGCTTTGTGCAGTGCCGTCATACCATCTTTGTTTTTTGCATTTACATCAATTTTTAAATCGGCTAGTTTTTTTAGCAAAGATAAATCGTTTTTAGCAACAGCAAAATGATATAATGTACTTCCGTCTTTTTGTGGAGCGGCAAGGTTTAATCCTTTTTCCTGAAGTAATTTTACTTTGGCATCAAAAGATTCTTGTTTAGGTCCTGGTCTGAAAGATTGTACTAAATACAATCCTAAGTTGTTACCGTCTTTATCTGTTACTTTAATATCTGCGCCTTTTGCTAAAAGTATTGAAACAGCTTCTGGAGTTCCTGATTTTACAGCAATTGTCAAAGCCGATTCTCCTTTTAAATTTTGTAAGTTGATATTTTTTGCTGTTGCTAATAATTGCTCTAATGCACCATTTTCTCTGGCTCCTGCAGCAATCATAAAAGGAGTATTTCCTTCTTTATTAACTTTATTAACGTCAACACCTTTTGCTAAAAAATAGGCGATAATTTCTTTTTGATTTGGTTTTGTAGCTAGAAAATGCAATACGTTTTCGCCAGATTTGTTAGTTGCTGTTGCTTTAATTTTTACTTCTTCAACTAAAAAATTATAGGCTTCGAGCGAAGTTGTTTCTCTACGATTTCCCTGACTTGCGATAATAAGTGCGTTGTCTGTATATTTAACTTTTCTGTCTAATAATTTTTTTAGAAGAGTTATGTTTCCTGTTCTTGCAGCGTAGTCAAAAGCAGTAATTCCGTTATTATCAACATCTTTAAGAGATAATCCTTTAGTAATAAGATAGTCGCTAAAAGTAAGATCTTTATCAGATGGAATTGCCATTAGTAAAAGGTTTGCACCATCGGCATATTTCTTTTTTGGATCGATTCCTGCTTTAAAAAATATCTCATAAAGTTTAGGATTAGTTTGTCCGTTAGAAGCAGCAAAAGCAAGTGGAGTAGTGCCATGGCTGTCTTCAAGATTAATATCAGAACCTTTGGTAATAAGATATTCTGTTAATTCAATATTTCCTCTATAAGCTGCCCAGTGCAAATAAATACGATTATCATGGGTCATTTTATTTAATGGATTTCCCGGTTGATCCAATAAGAATTTTATAGTAGCAAAAGGGGCATCGTTATTAATAGCAAGAGTTGTTACATCAAATGCATTTGAGTTTGCTTCAGATGCGCTGTTTCCTTTTGTGATTTCAGCTTGAACGGTTGTAACATCCGGTGCTGTTTTCCAAAAAGAAGCTTCCAATAATGTGTTTTTTTGCTGGGCACTAACAAATAATGTGGTGGCTAATGCGAAACAAAGAAAGAAGTTCTTTTTCATACTAAGATATTTTTGTTTGTAATTGGTTCTGGTTTATTTTCTAGGTAGAATACATTTTTAGTAATCTATTTAGAATAAATAAAAATAGCGCAAATGTAAAAAATAATATTAGTATATCAATTTTATTTAAGGAGGAAAGCCCATATTTTAATGATTTTTTTAGATTACGTAATTTTTTGATTCCTTGGTAAAGTGATCCGTTTTTTATTTTTTGAACTGAAATTTTAAATGCAAAAGAGAGGCTTGTCTTAATAACATAAATTCATTTTTTGCATTGTTGCAAAATAAACATGTTGTTTCATTTTATAAAATGAAACAATCTTTAAGGGTTTTAAAAAAAAAAAGGATCAAATCATAGTAAATTTACGTTTGTATAATTGATTGATTATTAGTTATATCTGAAAAACAAAGTAAGTTTTGTTTTGTTTTTTTTAAGGGTTTTTAAATGTATTTACAGCACATCCTACAAATTTCTACTCCTTCCTTAAAACAGTTTGTTTACAATCACATTTTTTTAAAATTTTAATACTACTTGGAATGGATAGAAAATTTACTTTTCCTTTTATGAGAATATCGTTTTTGTTTTATTGGATGGCTTTTTTGTTAGCTTTTCAAAATACGGCTGCGCGTCAAAATAGTTTATTCTTTAAAGTTTCCCAAACTAAAGTTAGAGCGGTTTCAACAACTGTTGATTTAAACCATGGCACACTTCGAGCCATAGATACCGGTATTAACTTAGTTACTTTTTCGAAAGCTCTGTTTGTTACTAGCTACTCGTTGAGAAAAAACAATATCGCAACTACAAATACTAAGCATCCAAAAACTGATTTCTTAATTACGACTACTGTTTTTAGTTTAAATAGAATAGCAGATTTTGGAATAAAAAACGATTTCATACATACCTTTTCTGTCTTTATTATCGCATCTGATAATGAGCACTTTTACACTCCTATTTAGCACATTTTTCACATAGAATTAAGTTAATAAAAATCTGATTGGTTTTTATTAATAAGAAATAATGCTTGTCAAAATCAATTTTTGATGACAGGTTTATTACATAATTGTTCCCTTTTTTTTCCAATTTAAAATAGAATAATATGAATAAAAATATACTTATTATACTGGTATCGCTCTTGTTTAATTTTGGGTATGGACAAACCAATACCTGGACAGGTGCAACAAGTACAGCATGGGAAAATGGTTTAAACTGGAGTCTTGGATTAGCTCCACAAGTATTAGAGAATGTTGTCATACCCTCTGTAGTCAATCAGCCGGTAATTTCTGCATCAGGCGCAACTTGCGCTACACTTACTTTGGATGCGGGAAGCAGTTTAACAATTAATTCATCGGGAACTTTAGCGGTTATTGGTGAGATTACGATTACTGCACCAACTATTGATAATGGCAATACTACACTTGCTGTAGGATCTGGAACTTTGGCCGCCGGTGGAATTACTATGGCTGCCGGTGCAAATGATACCAGAAAATGTTATTTGAGTATTGATACAGGAACTGCAAATGTTTCAGGAAATGTTACAATGATAGGATCGGAGCTTCAGAATATTATGGTTTTTACAGGTATTGGTACGTTAAATATTGGAGGCACTATGGTTGGGGGTTCTTTAACTCCGGGTATTGGAGAGGTAAATTATAATGGTCTCACAGGACAAACGGTGGGTAGTTATGTTTATCATAATCTTACTTTGTCTGGTGCGGGAATTAAGACTTTTGATAGTGCCATAGCGGTAAATAATACTTTATCTATTGAAGCTGGAGTAATTGCAGACTTAGGAACATTTATCCATTCGACATTTTTGTTATCATTAAACTGATCAAATTCTACAGGAACCTGGGGAGGAACGGGGTCTGGGGCTCTAAACATAAGTCCAGTTTTTTTTGCTGCTAACAGCGGAATTGTAAATGTGGGACCTCCAACGGTTCAGGCAAGTAATCTTATTTTTAGTAATACTGCTGCAACAAGTACCACAATTAGTTGGACAAACGGAAATGGAGCATCCAGAGTAGTATTTGTTCATGTCGGAGCAAGCGGAAGTGCTGCACCTCTTAATTATTTTCCATATACGGCAGATTCGGTTTTTGGTTCAGGGACCGAAATTGGATCAAGCGGTTGGTTTTGTGTGTACAAAGGCACTGGAACAACGGTAAACATTACAGGTTTATCTCCTTTAACGACTTATCAGGTTATGACTCTGGAGTATAATGGTTCATTGGGTAATGAACTGCATCTTACAACAACAAGCACAGGAAATCCTGCGGGATTTACAACTATTGCTCTTAGTAATAATATTGCGACATTGAGTAATTTGAGTTTAAGTGCGGGAACTTTAAATCCTGTTTTTGCATCAGGAACTACAAATTATACAGCAACGGTAGATTTTTATACAACCGGGATAACAGTAACTCCTGCAGCTACAGATAGTAATGCAGCAATAACTGTAAATGGTGTACCGGTATTAAGCGGAAATGCATCTGGTACAATTGCCTTGAATGTAGGATCAAATATAATAACCAAAATTGTAACAGCAACAGATGGTATAGCAACAGAAACTTATACGCTGACGATAACCAGGCTTGCTGCGGGCGGACCTCCGCCAATAATTACAAGTTTTAGCCCGGCGAGTGGCCTTGCAGGTACTACTGTAACCATAAGCGGATCTAATTTTGGTGCAACTATAGCAGAAAACACGGTGTTTTTTGGAGCAGTTAAAGCAGTTGTAACAGCAGCGACAACAACAAGTTTAACCGTTACAGTACCTATAGAAGCTACTTATCAACCAATTTCAGTTACTAATACAACAACTGTTTTAACAGGATACTCAGCAACAGGATTTATTAGCACTTTTACACCAAACAAAGCAAATATTACTACCAATGATATAATGCCTAAAGTTGATTTTGGCGCTTCATCTACCTGGAACGTAAAAATAGGGGATTTTGATGGAGATGGTAAGGTTGATATTGCATCACTTGACGGCTCAGGTACGGTGTCAATATTTCGTAATATAGCGACAAGCGGCACTATCAATGCCGGTTCACTTGCGCCTAAGGTAGATTTTTCAGCAGGTAATTCTACCCTAGGTCTTGCAGTAGGTGATTTAGACGGTGATGGTAAATTAGATATTGCAGTATCAAACCGTACTAGTAATGCTGTTACTGTTTTACGAAATACATCATCAGGAATCGGGAATATTAGTTTTGCTGCTTCGACATCTTTTGGTACAAATCTAAATAGTTATGATGTTGCAATTGGTGATATTGATGGAGATGGTAAGGCTGATTTGGTTGCGGTTAATTATGCAGCAAGTACAGTATCTGTTTTACGAAACACATCGTCTGGTGTTGGAAATATCAGTTTTGCTGTCAAACAGGACTTTACTGTTGGTACAAATCCTGTTTATGTAGCTATAGGCGACCTTGACGGTGATGGTAAAAATGATTTAGCAGTAAGTAACCTTGGATCTGGTGTTTTATCGGTCTTAGGTAATACATCAGTTATAGGAACTATAAGTTTTAATACTAAAGTTGATTTTGCTACAAATTCAAGTTCAGGTGGTATAATGACGGGAGATTTAAATAAAGACGGCAAAATAGATTTGATTATTGGTTATTTTGGAGGTAGTGTGATATCAGTTTTTAATAATACTTCTTCGGGAATTGGAAATATTAACTTTGACCCTAAAATAGATTTTCCCGCTGGTTCTACAGCTTCAAGTATAGCAATTGGTGATCTGGATGGCGACGGAAATGTTGACTTGGCGGCATCCAGCCGTAATAGCGGCTCATTATCAGTTTTACGTAATACAAGTTTATCAGGCGGCCCGATTAGTTTTGCTAATAAGGTTGATTTTACTTCTGCCAGCAGTGTTTATATGACTGCAATTGGAGACTTAGACGGCGATGGTAAAAATGATATTGTGGTCGCGAATAATAATGGATTGGGTATTTCCGTTTTTCGTAATAATCCATTACTTGCTCCAATAACTCAGGCTACGAACGTTCTTTTTAATACTACTACAAGTACTAGCACTAATGTTAGCTGGACAAATGGTAACGGAACATCAAGAGCAGTATTTATGTACAAGGGAGCAAGCGGTACCCCATTACCAGTTGATTTAACTACTTATACTGCAAATACAGCTTTTGGAACCGGTACCCAAATTGGTACAACAGGCTGGTATTGTATTTATAATGGTGCAGGAACGACAGTAAATGTAACAGGTTTGACTCCTGCAACAACTTATCAGGTGATGACTTTGGAGTATAATGGAACTGCAGGAAACCAAATGTATCAAACGGCAGTAAGTACAGGAAATCCAGCTGCAGTAACAACAATAAGTAATATAGCAACTTTAAGTAATTTAAGTATTAGTGCAGGTACTTTAACTCCGGTTTTTGCAACAGCAACAACAAGTTATACCGCAATAGTATCTAATGCAGTCACAAGTTTAACCCTAACACCAACAACTACAAATGCTAATGCAACAGTAACCGTAAACGGCGTTGCAGTAGTAAGCGGAAGCCCTTCGGGAGCAATTACTTTAGCGGTTGGCTCAAATGTTATTACTACTGTAGTAACTGCTCAGGATGGTACAACAATAGGAACTTATACTGTAACAGTAACAAGATCTTTGGCACCACCTGTTATTACAAGTTTTAATCCTGTTAATGGTCCTGCAGGTACTACAGTAATTATAACTGGTACCGATTTTGGTCCAACTATAGCAGAAAACACGGTGTTTTTTGGTGTTGTCCAGGCAGTTGTTACTGCTGCAACAGCTACGAGTTTAACTGTAACAGTACCGGTAGGAACTACGTATCAATCAATTTCAGTTACTAATACAACAACTGTTTTAACAGGATATTCGATGATACCATTTACTCTAACCTTTACACCAAACAAAGGAACTATAACCTTAGATGATATATTGCCGAAAGTAAATTTTACTGCAGGCACTGTGGTTTTAAGTTTAGCTAGTGGGGATTTTGACGGAGATGGAAAAGATGATTTAGTATCTACAAATGCCGGGAGTAATACAATGTCAGTTTTCCGTAATACGGCTGCAAGTGGTACGATTAATACCGGTTCTTTTGCTTCTAAAATAGATTTTACAACTGGAACAGCTCCCAAAGGTGTACGTGCTGGAGATTTTGATGGTGACGGTAAATTAGATCTTGCTGTAGCAAATCTAACCGGAACTGAAGTTTCTGTTTTTAGAAATATTTCTACAGGACCTGGTAATATTAATTTTGCAAATAAGGTGGCCTATACAACAGGTACATCACCAAGTGACGTTGCAATTATTGATGTTGATGGAGACGGTAAAACAGACTTAGTTACTTCTAATTTAGATTCTAATAGTATATCAGTTTTGCGAAATATTTCTTCTGGTATAGGGAATATTAATTTTGAACCCAAAGTAGATTTTGCAACCAGCGGAAGAACTCAGGCGATTGGAAGTGCAGATTTGGACGGCGATGGCAAAATGGATATAATTACGGCTAATTTAAGTGGTGCTATATCGGTTTTACGTAATACTTCAACAGTTGGTACCGTGGGGTTTGCAACTCAGGTTTCATATGTCATTGGAACAAGCGGTTATAACGTAGTAATAGGAGATTTTAATAAAGATGGTAAACCAGATATTGCACAGCTGCTAATGCAGGTAGTGCTTATGTATCTATTTTTAAAAATAGTTCTACAGGAATTGGGAATATTAATTTTGATCCTAAAATAAATCTTGTAACGGCAAATAATACTAATGGTGTAGCAATTAGTGATATAGATGGGGACGGTAATCCTGATTTAGTTGCAGCTACTTCAGGAGCCATTTTAGCTGTCTTTCGTAATACTTCATCAGTTGGTGGAGCTATTACTTTTGGCACCAGAGTAGATTTTGCTAATAATATTAATGCTAGAAACGTAATAATAGGAGATTTTGATGGAGATGGCAAAAACGATATAGCAACAGCAAATGGTGATGGTAATAATATATCCGTTTTTCGTAATGATCCTTTGTTTCCACCAACAATTCAAGCGACCAACGTTACTTTTGTGAATACAACAGAAACAACAACGACTGCGAGCTGGACAGTTGGAAATGGATTATCGAGAGCAGTGTTTATGTATGCAGGATCCAGTGGTAGCCCTCTGCCAGTTGATCATATTACTTATACTGCTAATCCAGCTTTTGGAACTGGGACGCAAATAGGAACTAGTGGCTGGTACTGTATTTATAATGGTACAGGGACATCAGTAGATATAACAGGTCTGCTTCCTGCGACAACTTATCAGGTAATGGCGGTTGAATATAATGGCTCTTTAGCGGGTCGAGAAACCTATCTTTCTACTGTAAGTACAGGAAATCCAGCCCCAGTAACAACAATAAGCAATATAGCAACTTTAAGTAATTTAACTATTAGTGCAGGTACTTTAACGCCTGTTTTTGCATCTGGAACAACAGCTTATACGGCAACAGTATCTAATGCAGTAACAAGTTTAACTCTAACACCAACAACTACAGATGCTAATGCAACAGTAACCGTAAATGGTTTAACAGTAGCGAGCGGAAGTCCATCTGGGGCAATTGCATTAGTAGTTGGTCCAAATGTAATCAATACAGTGGTCACTGCCCAAAATGGTACAACAATAGAAACTTATACTGTAACAGTTACAAGAACAGAACCTACAATTGTAACTACGGGTACTTTATCTGCGTTAACAACTACTTATGGAACTCCATCAGCATCAGGCACTTTTAGTGTTTCGGCGACAGATATGTACGAAGGAATTTTAGTGACTCCGCCTTCAGGATTTGAAGTGAGCAGCGATAATATAACTTTTACAAATACAGTTACCATTGGTGCAGCGGGCACTATCGTTTCTACACCAGTATATATAAGATTGAAAGGGACAACTCCGGTTGGTAATTATTCGGGAGATATTGTTTTAACGAGTAACAATGCAGCAACGGTTAACGTACCTACAGTTTCGAGTTCTGTCACAGCAGCGGTATTAACCGTTACTGCAGCCGATAAAACCAAAATATACGGAGATGTCAATCCGGCTTTAACAGCAAGTTATACAGGATTTGCAAATGGTGAGACCGAAGCAGATTTACTTACTTTAGCATCAATTACTACTACCGCAGTTACGGCCAGTGCAGTTGGAAATTATCCAATTACCGCCAGCGGAGCTGCAGATCCTAACTATACATTTACGTATGTTGATGGAAATCTAGCCGTAACAGCAGCGGTATTAACCGTTACTGCAGCCGATAAAACCAAAATATACGGCGATGCTAACCCGGCTTTAACAGCAGCTTACTCAGGATTTGTAAACGGTGAAACAGAAGCAGATTTATTCACTCAGGCAACAATTGCTACAACAGCAGTTACAGCCAGTGCAGTTGGAAATTATCCAATTACCGCCAGTGGTGCAGCAGATCCTAATTATACATTTACTTATGTTGATGGTAATCTAACTGTAACAGCAGCAACAATTACAGTCACTGCAGCCGATAAAACCAAAGTATACGGCGATGCCAATCCGGCTTTAACAGCAAGTTATTCGGGATTTGTAAACGGCGAAACAGAAGCAGATTTACTTACTTTAGCATCAATTACTACTACCGCAGTTACGGCAAGTGCAGTTGGAAGCTACCCAATTGTAGCCAGTGGCGCAGCAGATCCTAATTATACATTTACTTATGTTGATGGAAATCTAACAGTAACAGCAGCAGTATTAACAGTTACTGCAGCCGATAAAACTAAAGTTTACGGAGATGTCAATCCGGCTTTAACAGCAAGTTATACAGGATTTGCAAATGGTGAGACCGAAGCAGATTTACTTACTCAGGCAACAATTTCTACTACAGCAGTTACGGCAAGTGCAGTTGGAAGCTACCCAATTGTAGCCAGTGGCGCAGCAGATCCTAACTATACCTTTACGTATGTTGACGGAAATCTAACGGTAACAGCAGCAGTATTAACAGTTACTGCAACAGATAAAACCAAAGTTTACGGAGATGTCAATCCGGCTTTAACAGCC
>Ga0163161_10000040_pt1 | contig 144968 bp, 197 predicted proteins | sample S45metaG_FD_129847 | JGI IMG/M metagenome (GOLD analysis project Ga0163161, IMG submission 129847) | Switchgrass rhizosphere microbial communities from Kellogg Biological Station, Michigan, USA - S4-5 metaG | ecosystem: Host-associated > Plants > Roots > Rhizosphere > Soil | place: USA... | reverse complement strand
GTTGTTTACTGGAATACGAACAGGTATGCAGCGCTCTCTGGTTGCAGGATCTTCAAATAAGTCTTCACCGACGAACATGAAACAGGAACGGACTTCTTGAGTCTTGACACCAAAACCATCTTTAACCCCCATCGTTCTTGGAGTACGGTCATAGTACGTACGAAACAAGTTCACATACTCTTTCGTCTCTTGGTCTGATCGAATTTCATCGATGAAGACTGGAAGTGAAGAATAGTACTCAACCTTACGACCCCAACCTACTGCTGACTTCAACTGCGGAACTGAAGTGTAGCCACAGTCACGCATATCATAAAAGTCTTGAATCCACTTCGCAATCGAAGTCTTACCTTTACCCTTCGTGCCCCATAGGAACAGATACGGAAAACTCTTGTTCAAAGAGAAAATCGTATTTGAGTAAATACAAGCATACATCCAGCCTAGAAGAATCAAAGCGTGACCTGGATTGTTCAGATTCTTACTTAGATTCTCCACGATACCCTTCATGAGATCATCTGCTTCAGCTCTTGAAATGTCAGGCTCGATATAAGGGATATCGACTTTCCCGGAGTTGTCCCCAGTTGTGTGAACTTGATTCGAGGCAACGTTGAGCGATTCAGGCCTAATACCGACTGTCTTACCTGCAAGCCAAAAGACACCGTCCTTGTCAGGCTCAATGACTGCCCCTGTGTCAGAAATGAATCGATTGCGGAAGATCCAACCACGCATTCCTTCATGACGTCCAACAGTTCGTGTAACACGGACTTGTGTTTCTGATGACTGGGAGTAGACGAGTTCCCAAAGTCCAGACATATCTCGTTCATTGCCTTTGAAATCGGCGTCAACCGCTCTTGCAAGCAATGTTCTGAAAGGCTTGAGAGAGACTTTAGTTTCCGAGTCGATTAGAATTGGAATACTCTTTTGACCGTCTTCTCTGACGATAACGACTTCACGATGTCTATCCCCATCTTCAGTAATGTAAATGTTCTTCAGTACGATTACGAAGTCACTTACTTTCGTGTACTGCGGTTCACCTTCCTTAAACGTTACTCGCCAGTAGGAACCCTTCTTCTGAACAATTGAGTTCTGAGCTAGTTCTTTTCCGGGAGGGAGGATTTCAATATCTCCTGAATCTTCTCCAGAAATATCTCGTTCTCCTTCTCCGTTATGTCCTTCACCGCCTGCCGACTCCATTCTCTGAAGATACGAGCCCCCATCGAACTGTACTTTTCCAGACCCGGACTCCACAGCCACGACCTGCGTTCCTGGCCCTTTGCTCGCTTCAATAAGCGCATCTACATCTGCTCCATTGCAAATCAGTTTATCAATGTCATCTTCACGTTCTCCAGGAATTACCTGAATTACAGTAGACAACGCTTTACGAAGTTTATCAACTTTAGTTCGATACTTATCGCCAGCTTCATCATTATCGAAGAACGTTACGATTGTCTTCTTGCTGAGATTCTCACGAATCCAGTCAAGTTGACTACCGGAGATCTGACCAATAGTTGCCAGTACGCCAGTTTTACCTGCACGCAACAGACTCAAACGATCATTCTCACCTTCAACGATGTAGACGACATCCTTACCTACAACAGTATCTTGTCCCCAAAATTGGTGCCCGTTAAGACAGAACCGATTTGGAAGTTGATACGCCAATTTCTTTAGCGGATCTTTGAAGGTAAAGTGGGAGACTCTACCTTTCACATAATGAGGATAGATGAATACCTTCGAAGGGAGGAAATCACGACCAGTCTTTTCACTCTTAAGTCCTGAAGCTAGAAGAATCTCTGTGTCATACCCTAATGCTTCAAGATACGCTACAACTCCGCCATCGGACCAACCTACATGTTCCTGCTTGAGAATTTCTTCAGAATGTCCTCGTACCTTCATTTGATACTCGGACGGAGTCATCTTCGCAAGCTCCATATATGGCTTGTTGCACTCTTCCCAAAGACAATTCTCGTAATACGTTGCTGCTAACTGGAAAATCTCTGCAATCGGATTGTAGTCCGAAGGCAGTTTAATATCATGTTCCTTCGAAAGCTTAAGACACGCTTCTCGAAGAGTTACATCATTACGCTTTGCAGTCCACTCAATGACGTCTCCATGAGCCTCACAGCTAAAACAGTGGTAACCTGCCTTCTCTGGTTCGTCCTCGTTAAAGAACATCTTGAAGCAGCCTTTATGGCCACAGAATGGACAGCCTACGTCTTCATCGTCTTCAAATCTAAATGTGTTTGTACCATTTTCTACAATTGACTGCTGAGTATCGTTTGCGATTTGCTCAAGCAGGTTTACAGCCTTTTTAATTGTTTCAAACATCTCTTACCTACGCCTTAATCAAGTCCCATAGGATAACTCAAAAGAACTACGATTTACAAACTAAAAAAGCAGACCTCTAGTCCGCTTTTCTAGTCACAGCTTATAAGCTGTTGATTTTATTCTACTTTTTTGATCTCGAAAAACTTGGAAGTAGCTTTCTCCAAATCTTTGAGGTTACCGTCAGCTTTCTTGGCCTTGCACCAAGGAGCAAACTCACAGTACTTACAGTGATTTCCTACACGATGAGCGAAGTGTTTATCTTCGGATACAGAGTCAATAGCACCTTGTACATTGAACTCCATCATGTTTTTCATCTTACCTTCGATGTCTTCCTTGTTAGAGAACTCATCTAGGATAATCTCACCCTCCCGGATGAAGCCAACTCCAGACGTAGCACCCTTGATAGGCGTCAGCCCGAAGTTAATCATTGGCTTATACGAATCCAACTGTTGCTTGTAGTTACGGATACCAGCCGCTGCAGGAGGACCGTACTTCCAGTCCAGGATCATGGCATCGCCATTTTCCAGAATGATTACGAAGTCAACTACGCCTCGGAACCATACATCTGCTGCAAAGAACTTCGTGGCTTTCCAGTCACGGGTAACACCTAGTCGAAGCTCGGTATAGACCTTCTTAACCTTGTTACGCTTCTTAAAATTATCGATACGATCCTTGAACTGAGTGATGTTATACTCAACTCCCTCGATTCGTTCGATCCAGAGTTCTTCAGTAAGCTTGCTTGGTACAAACTCTGTCTTAGCCATTGCATAAGCATTTGCTACTGTGTGACCGAAGAATACCAACTCCAGGATTTTGTGTGCTGCCGAACCAACGTCGGCTAGCGAAGTATCTTGCGCTGCTGCTAACTGAGGCGGTAACTTAACCTTCAGAATGTACTTCAGATAGAATTGTAAAGGGCATTTCTCCAGAACCTTAAGCTTCGAATGGGACCAAGGTCCAAGCGAAATATCATCAAGTGCTACCTCTTCAAGAGAACTACTTTGCTTGTAGAGGGTTTCAAGGAACTCTTTAGAAATCTCTTTCAAGCCATCATTTACTTCTCCGGTACTTTCTACTTGTTCAACTACGTCTGTCATAATTAATGGAATTCCATACTAGTGTAGGGAGACCAGAAGCTGTCGTCACTACCTTTAGTATTATCCTCTTGTAGTTCGGGTTCATCAGATATCTGATCATCGTTTTGCTCAACTTTATGTGTATTGCGGTTTTCATAAGCATACACGAAGTTTTCAACGATGTCACGTCTATCCTGACTAAAAAAAGAAGGTAAATTCGTAAACTGCTTCTTTAGCCATTTATAGAAATAATAGCGATGCTCTGCTTCAGGAATAGTGATGAATGTAACGCTGGTTCGCATCAGTCGGATAATTTTGGATCGACTGAATGGCTTACCGTCTACTTTTCCGTTTTCACTTACTAGCTGGCAAGAAGCAGCTACTAAGAACGAATCATCTAATTCTCCAATACACACCCCAAACACCGCTGTACCACCTAACAGATGGAACACACGATCTTTAATCTCGTTATCACCGAGAGAAATGCTTAGGGATAATTCTGCACACAGCTTAATATGCTCAGGAAGCGTATCCTCTGCGTCGTTCTCTTTAACTGGAACGTTGTTCTTGGTTTCTTGCACGATCTTTACCTTCAAAAAAGGCTCCACGAAGGAGCCTTTGTATTACGCTTACTTAAACTGAGTACTTGCTAGCGAGTTCTACGTCGCCACCTTCTTCTGCAGCTGGGCCTTCGATTGCGAGAGTTGCGTCTGCGCTATCGTTGGTCAACTGAGGTGCCGAGTCTGATGCACGGCGAATCTGGATAAACTCATAGAACTTATCGAGTGATTCCTTACGATCTTGACGGACTACTTCAAAGAGTTCCTTAAGGAAGTCTACAAGTTCAGGTGCCACGTTCTTCTCTGCTGCCGGTGCCGGTTCAACTACGTATGACTCAACGTTCTTGTACTTTGCGTTAGTCTTTGAGCTAAGCTGATAAACACGACGATATGGAGCAACGCCTGCCTTCTTCAGAAGCGATTCAAATTCAGTACCAATCGCATAGTTTGTCTTTGCGAAGTTGATAGAGAAGATGTCGCTGAAGTCTGCTGCAATGACCAGCATTTGCTTGATCTTGCTGCAATCTGACTTACGGGTTTCTTCATTGAATTGACCATGCGGGCACTTTGCGCAATCCATGCCGATATAGCCAACCTTAGCGTCAGGGCTGGAACAAAGCATCTTAGCTTCATCCTTGTCCGGACTCCAATACTGACGACCGTTACCGATATACAGCGGAATAACCTTAAGCGGTTGATCGACCTTTTCTTCACCAAGCATAAAGTCACCAGCGCCAACACCCTTCGGGAGCTTGCTACGATCTGACGTTGCTTGAATGAGTTTCAACAGGGCGGCACGCCACTTGATAGGTTCGTCGCCAATTCCTTCTACTACAGCTTCCATGCGGTCCAGCAGATCCAGCGCGTTTTGCTTATGTGAATCGGGTAGTGCAGCTGCCAATACTTTAAGTGAATCGAGATTCATTAACTTATACTTCCTTGGTTTTAATAATTGTGTAACTATGTGAGGCCACTACTTCTTCGAGGTCGCTAAAAGAGAGACCCCACGTTTCTTTAATCCGTTCGGATACTTGACCCTTATTATACAGGGTTAAGTCCTCATCGGTCAATACAACTTTACCTTGTTTTTCAAGCATAATGTTGTACCAATACTGTTATACCAAAAATTCTCAATTTGTTTACTCGGTCTTTACCTGGACTACGAGCTGGTTAGAACTAACGTAGCCTCCGCGCTTTTCGAAGTCTCCAAACATAGCTACTCGAATAGCATCCAGGATTTCATGGTCGGTTTCGGAATTGCATTGAAAAGAGAGTGCGACCATCTTCTTCTCTTCGTTTACTTCCATCTCTACTTTAACGCTCATTTCGGGCTCTCAATATAGTATTCCACCATTTTAGCCATTTCTGATATGTATTGCAAGTTATCACCTGAATTCATAAACGTACAATTGAAGCGTACAACATGCTGCCAGTCAGTGTACTCAGTGTGAATTGCGGCAATACGTTTTGCGTGATACTTAACTCTTGCTGGATCTGCGAAATCGGTTGAAACAAGCCGAGAGAGGTAGCGATGTACAAGAACGTCAAACTCTGCTTGGACAAAGATTGTGAGTAGCTGATACCCATTCTCTGCAGCGAATTTCTGAAACTGAGGTATCCCAGTTGGCTCGATAATAACAACTGGCACAGTTCCTGAGTCGATCGCTTCAGCTGCATCACTCTTAAGTGTTCCGTAATACTGCAGTCCTTGAAAGTGAACGGTTTGTACAAACTCGTCTTCTCCCATGAGTCTAAGGAAAATAGATTCACTGGTAAATCTGTAATCAACTCCATCTACTTCTCCTGCTCTAGGCGGTCTGGTAGTTACGCTTAACAGTTTGGCAAACTTGCCAGTTTCAATGAGCTTGTTAAGTAGCTCTGATTTTCCGGAACCAGAAGGACCGGTGATTGTTATCAAAAACTTCGACATTTACATTACTCTTGCATAATTAAGATTCTTTATGATACTCTACGTTAAAGGAGACTTCAAGGTCTCATGACCGGAAACTATAATGGATTTATCAAAATACTACGAACAGATTTGTGCGCACCCCCTATTAGATAGGAATGAGGAGTACGATCTGTTTCTGGAATACCAAGACCCTGCTGCCTCAGTCGCTAAAAAAGAAGCTATCAAAAAGAGAATCATCAACTCCAATTTACGCTTTGCTTTTAAACAAGCCAAGTACTTTAGCGGAGGTGATCTCTATCTATTCGAAGAACTGATCGGTTCAGCAAACGAAGGACTTCTCGTCGGATTCGAGAAATACAATCCAACTCCAGAAGTTAGATTCCTATCTTACGCAGGGTGGTGGGTCTCACAGCGAATTTTGTACACAATGTCCAAAATGAGAATAGTCTCTCTACCCATCTGGAAACAACAAGTCGGTCAACAGATTTCTAAGTTTATTGAAGCCAATCCAGATAACTGCTCTTTTGAAATGCTGAAAGAGAAATTCCCCAAGGTCTCAGAAAAGGACCTCAGGGAACTCTCAGAAACAAAATTTTTAACCTACTACATAGAAGATATGAGTACGGATAGTCCTGAGTTTGAAATCGATCCCATTGGAACCGAAGTTGAAAGCAGAATTGATAAAGAACGAATCCACCAAATGGTAGACGATCTACCAAGCCCACACAAAGAAATTGTCATCATGTCTTACGGCTTAAAAGACGGTGACGACAAAACCCATGCAGAGATGGCAAAAACTTTGAACATTTCCAAAGACCAGCTTAGGTCTTATAAGCGCGAAGCAATGGATATGCTCAAAGAGAAATTGGTGCCCGTGAGATAATTACTTAGTCGGCGGCACGGGCCAGTGGTCCCAATTCCAAGGCATTTTCTTTACCCACAAATTAATCAAAAAAATCTCTTTCAGTTATCCAGAGGCTTTACTTTAGGTGGCCTGCCTCGCCGTTTTTTGACAGGCTGATCTCCGATTGGGCTTTGAATGGCTAAAGTTTCCGCAACGTTTTCGGTCAACGTCTGAACTTTATTAGCTTCAGACGTACTACCTGTTACCGACACGCTCCCCTGTTGAACCAATATTCCTGCGTTTTTTGGTGGTCGTCCTCGACGCCGTTTTGGCTCATTGCCAAGAACGGGAGATCCGACTCCACTTCCTCCAGACTTGTCGGCAGAAGCCAGCTTGTCAGGATTGGCTGCTCTGACCGTTCCGTGTGATCCAGAACCGCCGATACGTGCCGTGTCAAAAGATGTAGTTTTGCTGGTGATTTCCGGTGAGAATGCAAATCGCGGAAACGGCCAGACATACGGGACTGGTTTTGCGATTCCTTCTGGCTCAAGCTTTTGCTGAGCGGGTTCAGGGGAAACGACTTTCCTTGGTCTACCACGCTTTCTTGGTTGTTCATTTGTTTTTGACTCTTGGTCTGGATAAAGAATAGACGAAATGTTTTGGGTGTTATTTACTTCCACAATATACTTATACCAATTTCTAACGCTGATTATGAATTGATCCAATCAGCGTCGTGATTAACGTTTGAATCGTAAAGAGCGAATTCTATTTCAGGTGAACCGCTTATGGAAATGCCATTCCGTAGAAATCCTAATACAGTCGCTGATACCAGTTGCCTGAACTTATCAACAGGAACTTTTCTACGCAACGTAATGAACTGAACATATGTACCGTTATCAAAAGTCTTAAACGGATTTCGGCTCAGATGTAGACCTTGACTCTGACATGTATCGGAGAGAAAAGTCTTCTCGTCTTCAGAAGCTACGATGATTGGAATGTGTGCTTCAAAGTAGCCATCTTTATCCGTATCCGGATCATATACAACCGCCTTCGGATGCCAAGGAACGGTTTCGATCTTTTCTCTAACAACTTCAAATCCTCTGGAAGAAAGAGCATCCGATACCATCCTGTTTTCCAGAATAGCATCGAAATCAGTTCCGGTTATCTTTGAAGAAGTCATTACATCTTGGACAGAACCGGAACCACCCTTCTTCTGTAAATCTAAAACGATAGGTTTAACTCTGATTTCACTACATACATCCATAAACCGTTGTACTTCTTGAGTTCTTACCGTTACGTGAATCTCGTAGTGAATCGGACGTTCCATATTTACCTCAAGTGTTAGGGATTACAAAGACTTTGACTCCACATTCTTCATACATCTTCTGGGTTAGTTCCCAATCTTCCTTCCAGCGGTTTTGAAGCAAAGCATCTGCCTCTAGATAAACCTCTGTAATTCCAGCTTGTACAATTGCACGAGCGCAGTCCACACAGGTAGGGAGGCGAGACACATATATTCGACTGCCTGCCAATTCGTGTCCAGAGCGTGCAGCGCTATAGATTGCATTGCGTTCTGCATGTTCAACCCATTTGTACTTCTCTTTTGTTCTGTCGTGACGTTCAGGTGCGTCATCGTTAGACCCTCTTGGAAATCCGTTGTAGCCCCAGGATAGAGGCTCGTTGTTCTTGCCTAGAATCAATGCTCCGATCTTCGTTGACTGATCTTTGCTATAGAGATCCCCGATAAACTTTGCATGTTCCATATGCTTAGAATGATTATTGCTCATGGAACAACTTCCTTAGTTTTTCATTGAATTGCTTTACTGCTTCTTTGTTACCGGCTTTAGCTTCTTTTGTAACCTTCGAAATATCAGACCATAGCCAGGCTCCGAAGAATACAAAGAAGATGTTGAATACAGGAATGAGTCCAATGACGAAACTAACAAACGCATCCCTGTTGGTAATCTCCGCCTCTACATCGTAGCTATCCAACACAGCTGAAACCTTTGGACCAAACCACGTACACAGCCCTAAGGCAATCAGATAAATCACAAACATTACACTCATACCGCTCTCTTATTTAACAGGGACCCAACCAGAAGGCGTTAACTTATCAACGTCTTCAGCTTGAGCATTTTTGTCTCCTTCAATCTCCTTGATAAGCGGTGGAGTGGATTCGATAATGACCGATCCATCAACGCCTTGAAAAAATTGAAGCACATGACCATCAATTTCGTGGCCTTGATTTACTGTACCAGATTTTCCGAAAGCTTGCTCATCTCTCTTCTTCTGGTTCTCGATTACATCTTTGAGAGTTTTTTCATTGATATGGAAAAACATACCCTTCCTTATTTGTAGACAAACGCATCTTTAAGCCACTTCGGTAATTTGCTGGAATTGTTCGCAATGAACTTATTAAATCTAGAGTCCATCAAAAACGTTACTCCGAAGTCATCCTCTGCACGATTCACACGACCAATCTGCTGACCGAACGTAATCAATGCCTGATAATTGTACCAGTTGAAATCGTTCTTTACTTTAAAATTGACGAACTCATCCGACGTGTTGAGGTATGGGATGCGAAGTACGATCTGGAACCTCGATCTATCGTACTTGAAGTCAACACCTTGCTGACAGACCGGAGAGAGGAAAACCTTTGGCTCTTTGGAGGCGTAAAACTCCGAGAGCTTCTCTTGGACATTAGACTTGTCATGCCATATAACGCGTCCGGGTGGAAGCCAACTTGCAATTTCTTCAGCAGCCTGATAGGAAGGAACATGAATTAATCCTTTAACGTCATGGAAGATATTCAGGATCTTGTTGATCTTCTCAACCATTTCCTTAAAGTTATCATTCCAGTTAGCAAACGAAGTATCGACTTGATACTCCGGCTTCAAAATGATCGGTCTACTCTTGACAGGGAACGACGATGGAATACGGATGAAGTAAGCATCTTCAGGTTTGATACCGATGCTTCTGCAATACATATTCTTGTCATAGATCGTACCTGACATCAGCAATACGTGTTCGCCATAGTCAAACATCAACCTAGTCGGAGCACTGCCTACGCTGTGCGGAATGAATTCAAACACAGTGTTGATACAACGATCACCAAGATAATTCGGAGTACGCTTAACGGTAAATGCTTCACCGTAATACTCAGCCTTTTCTTTGAATGCCAGAATCTGTTCGAGATACTTGTCACGCTCGGTGAGATAGTTCTCATCAACCTCTTTCATTGCTTTTTCAGATGCGCTTACTTCTGGCAGAAACCTGTCTGTCATAAAGAAATCACACCACTTATCGATTGAAGGATCTCCAGGAGTATCAATTGCTTCAACCAATCCCTTGAGCGTTACCTTCTTCGTAATGAAGTCACGAATGATACTTTCAATCATATGTGCTTCATCAATTACCAGCAAACGTCGCTTCTGAAATTTCTCACCGAAATTCGTTTGGAAGATAAACGAGTGAACGTTGTGAATAACTGTATGGTGTTCTTGTGCTACTTCGATTGCAGCTGTGTACGGGCAAGGCCCTTGCGCTTCCACACACATCTTATACACAGTTTCACTATTACGACACGGTGCGTTAGCACAGTTGTCTTCGCCTTGACCTGGCTGTTTTACTTGGCCTTTTTTGATATCATTAATCACCTTCATGTAAATCTTGCGACTCTTGTTGCGAGTACACGGATACGCATTACGGCCTTTCATCAGAACTGTGTCTTCTGAAAAGTCTTCGTAATACTGGTTCTGCAAGGATTTCTGAGGAGTGATAATGTGGGAGTCTTGAAACTTTCTTCCGAAAGTCATAGCTACGGGGGATTTGCCAGAACCAACTGGTGCTTCTAGAATGACGAATTTCTTGCCCTCATGAAACGCTTTATCGATTTCCAACAATACTGCTTTCTGCGTAGGCCTCGCTTCTTCCAAAGGGAAAAAAGAAAGGATGTCGCTTTTATACTCTTGCTGCATGGCTGTTTCACCAAATTAATTGAGAAGGAGGAAGATCGGCCTTCACCATTGGAGCGTTGACGAGGACGTAGGACAAGTACGTCTTCAGCTTGACGACAATAATGCGATCTTCCTCAATACTCTTATACCAAAATACTGGGGATTATTACCCGTAGACGATTGTCTGGATAAAGTCCATCTTGTAACGATTGCAGATACAGAGAACATTGGCAAGCATATCAAGGATACCAACTTGCATCATGTCCATGTCAACCATGTCTGGATTGTCAGAATCAAAGGCCCCGACATAATAATCCAAAATCATGTTTGCATAAATGTGTTGAATGCTAAGAATACACATCGTAGCATCCATCTTGTTTTCATCGATGATCTCGTCTTCAACGAATTCTTCTAGTTCCTCGTACTCAGGAATGTATAGATCAAGGCAGTGAGCAATGACAGCAACGTGCTGGATGACGGATCTAAGTTCTTTGGCTACAGCATCGAGATCTGGGTTCTTACCTGTACCTCTTACTTCGTATATCTTTAACAGAACACTGGAAAGTGATACTGATAAATTCAACGCACATGTAGCTAATAGATCCTCTACTTGAGCGTAGTTGTCTCCTGCAAGGTACTCATCTAGTGCAACAACTTTAAGCTTTTCAATTTCTTCCATTACCAAATCTCTAGTCTTGTGCTCGGGTTAGGATTAAGCCATCCTACCGGTATAGCTTCTTTCAGCGGAGCAACCGTTACAACTTCGTCTTCCCATTCTAAAGACATCTGTTCCCATTGTAAATCAGTTTTTTGCCACTTGAAGATGTCTGTTGTTCTGGAATCTGTCTCCGGTGTAATACCTGTCTTACGAAATGATTGTATCGGATACGTTAGCTCTGGAACTATTTGACAGATAGCCTTATACTTGACTATTTCAGTGGTTTCAATTTTAAGAATTTTCATCTTAGGAAAGATGTTTCTAAATTCGTACTTTAAAGTTTCTTCCGAACCGTATTCTTTCAAAATAGACTCAAAGTAATTTTTACCGAATTCCATCTTCCAATACGTCTTACCCTTCTTAGAAATAAGATCTACTCCGAACGCAGTAAGTCTGTGTCTCACTTCTTTGGTATTGATATTCTTTAAAGTGAAGGTATTGAATCGATGAAGCTTCTTATTAACCGAGCCTACGTATTGACCGTATAAAAAAACCTCACCAGTCTTAGCACGGTATTCTACTGACTTCGATTTGAAGTTGAGATTGTTACCGATGCACATAGAAATATCATTGTTCAGGATATGACCGGCGCGATGAGTAACTACTCCGTTTAGATGGCGAGAATATTTCCATCTACGTTCATTCTTAAACTTTAAATCATACTCCAATGTGTACATCCACATAGGTTTACCTCTGCCGTTATAATTAGCAGGGTATCTGATTTTGTTGTATTCAGGCGTACCGATAACTAAATCAGCGTTAGCCTCTGTGTTTTTCCGAATGGAAAAATCGATGATATTCAATTCAGCCTCCTAGAAAGTATTCTTTACTAAGAGGCTTATACCAAATAAAAACAGTTAGTTTAATCGTCTGAAGTTTGTACTGTGTGAGTACTGAATTCTATACCGAAGACTTGGTCTGGATTGAAAATTGCAGTTTTGATATGTGACACAACGCTATCGCTCAGAAGAACTTCGAAGTGATTGAAGGGTACTTCGATTTTCTTAGCACGTCTTAGAGCACGTTGAGAATTGACAGTTACTACACCATCATTGGATTCCGGATAGATCGGATTGTTGCCAGATGTGGTTATGAAATTAAGTGTAGGAACAACAGCACCTACAGCCTTGATATCATTGACTACTCTATTCTTGGTAGAGATGTTTTTAAATAGATGGTAGTGTGGGAAAAGCCACTGAAGATAATCTGCCCCTTCACATCCACCGATGGGGGAAGCCATTGTGATTACACCTTTAATGTCTTTGCCTAACTCAAAGTGCTTAACTCTCTGAGATACTGCTACTGCTAAAACTCCGCCTAGACTATGCCCAATCAAATAAATAGGCCTGTCAGAGGGGAGTGAATCAGCAATGATTTCTACTGTTGATGCAATAGGATCTTGACAATCATATCGCACATTTACAAATTCTGTGCCATCCATTTCTTCAAACTCGTGAAGCTTTGTTTGAATGGCTGAGAATGATGTAGGTGTTGCATTAGCGCCGTGAATAAACCAAATAGATGGCTTCTTCACATGGGTTAGTTCGTTACTCATCTTGTAATATCCATTTTGTGAATTCTGGATTGTCTTTAAGCACTGCCAGTAATACACTAGCCAAATTACTCACTTGCTGTTCAGTCATTCCTGTCACTAGGGTTTCATCTATGGCATGAATGGTCTCGTGAAGTAACGTATCTTGCTGGTATCCCAACGCAGATTTTTCTCTCACTAGAATTTCTTGAGAGTCTAGCTGCATAATCCCGTCAGCGTCTTCCCACTCCCCTTCTTCCATACGTCTAATTTTGAAAATCTTACCTAGTACCCTTACCTGACTAGGTAACTTATTGTAAACCGGTCGTTTAATTTTGTCCATGTTTGTGTTCCAGAGTTTCGCTCCTCTAATTGGTTATTAAGCTAAAAAAAGCTACTCACTTTAGAAAGGCAAAAAAAGACGCTCCAAACTTCGGAGCGCCTCTTCATTCTTTCTTCTCGCCTTCTTCCGTCGTTTCGAATATACCTTTGAAAGCGCCGACGATCCCAGAAACTACAACTGCGAAAACGATCATTATCAGCACTGCTGCTACGACGATTACTACAGAAGCCTTGAACAGAAACACGAACATGTCACACCTCCAGAGGAGCGTTACATGCAGACGTTGCTTCCTGAGCAGAAGGATTGAATGGTCAAAGTCGCAAGAATGGTGACTGCAACAACCAGTACCACCAAGCTACCGAAAACCTTCAGATCTTCCTTGTCTGCTACAACTTTTTGCTCAGACAACATATGTCGCATATCGATGTTTTTCATTTGGAACTTGTCCTTCCAAAAAAGATTGTTTTACCCAATTCTCTTATACCAACTTACGATATTGTAATTGAGTTAAATGGATTTAAGAATAGCCTTCTCTTTGTTGACTTTCGACAGGTACGTTTTGGCTTTCTTACCAGCCAGGAAATTACCGATCCCTATGTTGTAAGCCTGGATTGCTCCTGACCTACTGTGTGTGATTTCGTAATACTCGCTTAGAACTTCTGTCCCAACACGGATATTGGTGTCGATGTTTTTGAGACTTTCACCACGTGTCTTAGCACGGTGTGATTTAGCCTCTATTTGCATCAGGCCCCACGATCCTCTGTGCTGCGCATTTGTGTTGTAAGTAGACTCTACAGCGATGATTGCAAGAATATCATCTGCTGTTGGAAAATCTGGCCGAGAATACTTAAGGGCAGTTTCCACGATCTTTTCAATGAACCATTCAGGCTTCTTGAATCTACTTGCAACAAATTTGATCAGTTTTGCACTTCTCTGATCTTTCGTCTCTTGTGGTTCGTCTGAACCTACGAACTCATATAAAGAGAAAGTATCTTGTTGCTGTAACGCAGCATTTAAGACAGTGGATTCCCGTGTGGGTGTGGTTGCTAAAACAGGCGTATTGATTGATGAATTATCAAATTTGACTTCTTGAGAGCCGCACGCCGAGAGTAGCACCGTTACTGCAAGTGCGGGGAAGAACTTTCCTACCCATCGTCGGATATAAGCCATTAGGTAAAACCTCCAATTTAAAAATAAAAAAAGGCTGCTCGACGTGAATCGAGTAGCCCTTTGATTGAGTTTAACCCCAATCAGACTGCTTGCAAAGTCCGGCGTTGTTGCGGCGCAACTCGAACGAGCTTGTCGGTAGTGTATTCGCCTTTTGCAACCTTGACATCGTACGCCCACTTACGCTTGCTTTCAGTGCGTAAGAAGTGTATCGATTTGTATTCCGCACGACGATTGTGACGAATCGTATGCTGTTCTGCGTAAACCACTTCCGGATGCATCTTGGCGATCATTTTCATGATCTCTTCTCGGTGCTCACCGATATCTGGCAAGTCCTGGTAGATGTCAAGAGGAAGAGGTTCAACCTTCTGGATCTCTGCCGACACTTCCACTTGGGTAAGCATCGACTTAGCTTGAAACAGTTTCTTGAGTGCTTGAACGAAGTTCATTTGGTGTTTTCCTTTTATATGTTATACGTGGTGAGAGCGGAGCCTAAGCCCCGCCCTCGTCCAGGTTCACTTCAACGACGCAAGACCCATACGCTGCCGGATCAACGGATCCACCGGCTCGTTGTGAGCTACTGCTTGCTGCTTGTCTGCTGCAGCTTTTTCCAGCTTGGTCTCCGGGCACGAAACTCCTGCATCACGATACGCTTGACGCACATCGTCTGACAGATTGCACAACATGTTTACCGAAGCTTGGGCAAGTTTGCCCGACATTGCTGCAAAATTCGCAGCGCTGTCCTGATACGCCACAGCCATCTGCACATCGTTGCGCTTCTTGGCATCGTCTGCCAGAGCCAATGCACGTGCTGCTGCGTTGCCGAACGTTGCCGAGAACTCCATCGTGTGCACTGCTGCACGAGTGTTCACGCAAGCTACGCCTGGCTCCTTCAGCACCGGCCCGCCAGCGGCCAGTGTTGCGTAAGGGACGCTGATACCGGCCTGTTGCGTACCGCCGCAATAGTCCGATGAGAATGAGCTGGAGAATGATCCCAGCCCGACTGCCGTGTTCGAACCCGTCACACCGGAGTAATGCACATCGGTGGAGGTATGTTCCGGCGAAGTCGTGTTGAAGTTGTTAGTGGCGCTCACACCTTGATTGCTTGCCTCGGTTTGCGAGACGGCATTCGTGGTGCTTGTATTGCTGACATCCGCGTTGACTTTGTTTTGAGCCATTGCGGTCGAAGCTATCACCAATCCCAGAGCAGTGCCCAGGATAACTTTTGCAAAGCGATTCATGTTAACTACCCCAGAATTTAGTATCGTTATGTAGGCGGAGCGTACCCCATCAGTACGCCCCTACCTGTGGCCTTTTACTACGGTGCTTCTACTACTCGTCGCTTAGAAGCCAGCGACGTGTCCGATTGCCGACAGACCTGCCGAGCCTTCGATGCCAGCCATGCCGGTCACGCCGACGATGGTTTGCGTTGCAGCAGCAGCGGCGGTGTTCTGGACTTGAGCGACGCCAGCGGTGCCGTTGATGAGCAGACCCTTGTCGTCCAGCGTCGGCAGCTGCGACGACTGGTTCGAGTTCGACACGACGTTCGAGACTGCGCCTTGCGAGGTGTTTGCCGTCACGCTGTTGGGCTTGACGTCCACGCTTGCCGTCGTCGTGCCAGCGCCGGTCGAGATGGTCGATTGCGTGCTGTACGCATTCGGACCGAAGACCTTCGTGGACGACACTGCATTGCCGCTGGTTTGGCTCGAAGCCGACAGACCTGCGTTGACCTGACCGACCGTGATCTGGCCGCCGATTTCTGCTTGTCCGGCCACGCCGCCCGAGACTGCGCCGCCGTTGTTGCCGTTGCCATTGCCGTTACCAGCGAATGCAGCGATGGATGCGAGGGAGAGGATTGCTGCAGCGATGAAGTTGCGTTTCATGGTGTTACTCCTAACAGATTGGTTGAGTTTTTGTACTGCGGTTGTTTGCCAATAGGAGACTACACTCTTTGTAGGTTGGCCATCTACTTTGAGTATTCACTGCCGTGTGTTTATCACGGCCCCCGGGAATACGGTTTTACAGATATGCTGCTGAATACACTTCGTGAGCGTTGTGATTGACCAGGCCCCGAGCCATGTCCGAATACGACAGCTTGTCGGCGTCAGTTGCGTAGACCGTAAGGACTTGACCGTTCAGGAGACGAGCTACTGCGTACTCCTTCGCCACGAGGTAATCCGCAGTGTCAGCCGGATTCTGCAGTGCTACGGCGTAGTCGATCTTGAAGGCCTTGCCGATCTTGGTACGCTTGAACACGAACGTCACCGTGCGAGTTGCGATCTCCGGAATCGTCGCGCAGAGAAGATCTTCCAGGAACATCTCGAAGCCATTCCGAGCCGTCGTCGGATCTTGCGGCTTGCGTTCTACGAACACGGTTTCTTGAACCGTCGAGAACTCCAGACCGTGCTTCGTAACTTCTTCTGCGATTGCAGCTTTGCGAACTGCACGGTTGACCTTCGAGTTCTGGAACTTTCCCTTCAGCCGGGAGTTCGTGATCTTGTCGCGGAGGTTGTCCGTTATAGCAGCACGTTGTTCCGACGTGTGGTCAGGATGCTTTTGCATCCAGCGGTTGAGCGCAATGCTGACTTGCGATTCAACGGCGTTTTGATTCAGAAAATGCTGAGTTTCTGCGGTCATCTTATTTTTACCCTTCTTGGTCAGGTCTTTACTACGGGGTTAATGTTGTGGTCTAAGCCAGAGGTACAAGCCGTTCTCCGGAATCTGGAAAGGTTCGGGAGCGGAAAGACTATGTTTGCCCTCAGAACCCTTATGCCAATTCGGTGCTTCAATATTGACTTTCGTCTGCTCAATAGCGCATTCAACTGCTGGCGTATGGCAAACATTGCAGGTCCGAATAAGCAAGTTCTTGGGAACTTTCTTACTGGCCTGCTTGAGACAGGGAATACAGGTCCACATGATGAAATCCGGTAAAAAGTTACAGGTTTACCCAATAACCTTATACCAAATTAGCATCTGATTCTCTAAGTTTGTGAGCTATGTCAACGAGAAGTTCTTCCCGAATGCTCATCTTATCAACTGCTGCTTTCCTGATTTGATGTTCGATTGATGTATTTGCGAATATACGGTAATAGTCACAAACGTGTTTTTGACCGATACGGTGAATACGGTCTTGTTGTTGTAGATATACTTCCAAGCTAAAGTTCATACTGTAAAAGATTTCAGTGTGAACTTCTGGGCTAATGTTTGGCATTACCTCGTATTCACTATCTGAGTCTTCTAGTTTCTCAATCGTAGTTCCAAGAACAGTAATACCGTAGTTAACTGCCTTAGCTTGACAGATCAAATACTGAATTGCTGGATTGGCATTATACTCACGAACCTTCTTCCCGATATTCGATTCTCCACCTTTGATTACAGAATAGGTTTTACCTTCTTTCTGCATCATAGCTTCAATAAGTTCAAGCTCTGCTGACATGTTGAACCAGATAATCGCTTTCTTAATCGGAATCTTGTTTACACAAATATCACGCAACGCTTCAACCTTAGGTTGCTCATCGAAGAACAGAGTTTCACGCTTTGGTTTACGCTTGCGTTCACTTCCGTCTTGCAGAAGGTCGTCTAAGTCATTAGCTGCAAAGGCATCGGTCTTCTTAATATCTACTTCAGGCTTATCAGTCTTGTACAGAAACCCGTTTGAGATCTGATACAACTTACTGAGCATAACCAGAGGATTATCGATTTCAATGAAGTTTCCTCTAAACTCAGCAATGTAATTCTTCATCAAGGAGTTATACACTTCCTTTTGCTGAGCAGATGGCGTCACATAAACATCGTGGAATACCTTCTCCGGAATCTTTCCCTTAAGCCATTCTTCTTTCGTCATTACGATAGAGCATGACTCAAGAATAGACCTGGCAATATCCATGCCTTTAAACGCAACAATAGCTTGGACTGAGCCTTGTTCTCCTTTTTTGACAGCCACTTTAACAGCATGGCGATCAAGAAAGTTACGATAGTTCCAACCAACCAATGCTGGTTGCAAATACCGTACCGGACAAAACACATCCATAATACTGTTGTTAATAAGCGTTCCAGAACCACCAGTTCTATACTGGATTACTTTTGAAATCTCTGTTAAAGCTTTTGTTCTCGTCGTCTTTGGATCTTTGATTAAGAACTCGTCCAAGTGAATGTACTCATATCCAACTTCCTTAAGGTTGTGTTCGAACGTTACAGCCTTGTTATAGTTGATGATTGTCACTCGGTTGTTAAGAATCCCTTCTTTTTCCTTTTCCCAGTTCGTTGTCTTAACTGTGTAGAAAGTAAGGTCAGGACGGTGAAACTTGATTTCGTCTTCCCAGACGAAAAGCAAAGGCTTCGGGCAAACGATAATTACTCTCTTAAAACCCATTAAGGCAATGTAGTCCAGTGTTACCTTAGACTTACCCATACCTGGATCTAAAAGAATACCCCCGCTTCCTACTGTGTAAATGTAGCGCAGAGCAATTCTCTGAAAGTCCATAGGTTCAGTGAAGAACTTGAACGATTCAGGGATTTCTTTAAGTTTGGGGGTTGAGGTTAGAAATTCGTGAACGTCTAAATCGACTTTGAATTTCATTGTTTTGAAGTCGTTTCTCATACGCATATATACGTTACGAGCAACGGCCCATGTGGCGGGTACAAAGAAATACGGCCCATCACGTAGAAAGGCCGGAAATTCCATTAACTTCTTGTATTCTTTGATATCTTCATTAATGAACAATACCCTTGTTTTATTTTGGTTGAATCTTACTAGCAATCTTTAATGTCTCAATATCAAAGTCAATCATCGTGCAAAATTCCTTTACCATATTTACATCTAACTTCAAGTCTCTAATTTGTTTAAACATAAAGAGCATTGAGTTAAAGTCTGCGGTATCGAACTGCCACTTTCGAAGAATGTCGTATCTGTTTTGTTGCCAAAAAAATGGATTGTCTATATCAATATATTCTTTAATACGATACTGTAGACGACCATCTACGTCTAAAAATGCATATCCTTTCATCAGTTGTAATTGATTAAAATACCGCCAGCAAACGCAAAGGCATCTGCAAAGTTGGGTTCAATAGAATCTACGATCTCACAAGCCTTTTCTTTGCTGCCACAACGAAGTACTATAATGTCCTTCTGAATGTGTTCGATCTTCTCTTTGGGAATCTTTGCCCAGAAAGATAGTCCACGCTCTTGAGCATTTAAATCCTTGAGGACAACAATGCTCTCATGAGGATAACGAGTTCTAACCCACTGACCTAGAACTTCGCCGTATGAAAAGCCTTCTAGCTTGCTTTCTGACTGGATAAGAGCAGCTTGAGCTGTGCCAACATGTTTCCAGTAAGTGTTAAAACTATTGAAGTACAGAGAATATTGGTCACTGTAATACTTTGATCCGTGACGGTTTCTCCAAGGCCAACGCCTTGTGATTGTGTCTCCATGATATTCGTAGACAATGCCGTTTTCTGTGAGTTTCATAGTTGAAGCCTAAAAATAAATGCTGTAAAATAAGCCATAGATATTGTACCATAACTCAATCGGAATTCAACAAATATGTCTACACCAGGTTTCGTCGCTCAGGACAGCAACTCACTAACAACAGTGCGTTACTTCACCCAATTCGACCCATATCACTATGCAGTTGATAACAGACCGCTAACTGACCTAGCTCAGAATATTGCCACTATCGGTTCTGGCGGTGGCGACTCTGCTAGACGTGCTGTTCTTATTAACGAGCTTTCTCTAGCGTCTGTGTTTCAAGAGTTGTTCTCTAATGCCAACAACTCAATGGTTATGTCAGGGCTATCAGTTAGCTTTCCTGGCTCAAACATCATTACGATCAATCCGGGCTCTGTTTACCAAGCTCAGGCAACGAATGACGCCATTGCTCAAACCATTGTTAAGCAGGCACTTCTATTCGCCCCTGTTAGCTTTAACCTCGTTTCACCTACGAACGCAGGCACATCTATTTCTTATGTTGTAGAAGCTCAGTTTTCTGATTTGTCTTCTGTAAACATGGCCTCTTCAGGTCTTCCAGCTTCGTTTCTGGATTCTACTAATTCGTTCTTGCCTTGCTTGCTTCTGAATAAAGAACTTAAGCTTCAGCTTAAAGCAGGTACGCAAGCACCTACTGGCACCCAGGTTGAACCGGCTATCGACGCAGGATGGTTTCCCCTGTATACGTTCGTAACTACGTTCGGTATTACCAACCCTACTGTATTTGCAAATTCTGCAGCACCGTTCCTTAAAGGTATTAATCTTTCAGTTGACGCGGCTGCACTTCTGTCAAACTCAGCTACGCAAACTACTGTTGCAGGTATTCCTGCTTGGACCTTTGCAAATGCTGCTACTCAAGGTGTAGCTGTTCCAGTTCCACTTCGTAGCCAGAACACAAATCCGTATGTTCCTATTAAGCTTCGTATTGCTTTCTCAGGAGACGCTGCTGGCAATAACTTCGCCCTGCAACTCTCATACCTTGCAACTGGCGTAGGTGACAGTACTACTTCAGGTCTTACTACAACGGGCGTTGAAACAGTAGCTATGAACGTTTCTGCAAACGCAGTTCAAACGTATGCAACTGCAACGGCTATTATTCCGTCAACCGCATTTTCAGGTTTCGTAAATAACCAGTGGGTAATCAACAAAGAGAAGCTATTCGTTACTCTGAATAGACTTGGCTCAAACGCTGCTGATACCAACACTGGTAACTTACGTATTCATGATATTGTTGTTTTTCAATAAACCATCACATAGCTTATAGATTTCTCTCAAGTGAGAGAGAATAGTCGGGGCGTTCTCTTGATTAATGTTCGGGAGTTCTGCCCCGAATTTCATTGCGAGGTTAGCAAGCTTCTCGATCACTGCGCCCCTAATACTTTTTTGATCAATGAGTTGACTTGTTCGAAGGATCATTGCTTCCATCTCATCTAAAAAATTAGGTTTGACGAGTGGATGTGAATGGATAAAAATAAGCTCCGAAGTGGGAATATATGAATTCGATCCTTTGAAGTAATTTAGGATCTGTGGATTTTTAAAACTGAAATCTGCTAATGCCATTATTGTGTCCTGTAATATCCTTAGTTTAAGGAAGACCCGCAGTTTCTACGGGCCTTCGTATTAAATTGCGTTAGAGGTTCATGATATTGGATTTGTTGTTTCCAAGCAAGCTGGAACCAACCGCAATGCCCCCGCCAAGTACTGCGAGAGTAGCTGCACCCAAGAGACCCCAGATGATGCCTTTTTTGACGCGCTCGTTGTTTCTATGCTTGCGGTCATCGTCGGCTTTTTCTTCATCGGTCCTCGTGTCCTCTTCCCTATGATCGTCATCGCCATGTGCGGCCTTGCGTTTGCCGCTGCCATATCCCTTTGGGTTATCATTGGTTTCTTGTGCATTACTGCCGACCGGCAGAAATGGGTCTTCTCTCTTTAAACTCATAGACGCCTCTTCACCATTTTCTTCGCTGTAAATAACCTGAAGCTGGCCAACTTCTGAACCTATAACTTCTTCACTACCGATGTCTCCCGGGTGATTCCCCGCCTCGTGTATGACATCGTCTAGGTTATCTACATTGGTTAACGCTTTTTCACTACCGTTTACACCAGAGAAAACTACTCCTTCGAATGGATCAGATTCTTGGAGTTTTTTGACCTTACCGCGTACGTAACGATTGGAGACGTACCCTCCGATTGCATCTCGATCCCTATTGCCAAGGATGCTTCCCACTTCCAGAAGCTGATCTTGCCAATCATGAGATTGATTTGTAACCCCTGACATAGTCGGCCTCGTTTTGTTAGTCTTCGAGTTCCTGTTCTTCATATATGTCAGGGTATCTTCTACCTATGTGCACTAGCCGAACTGCCGCCACTGGACCGCTCACGCGATGCACGGTAGTTCTCTTGGGCAACGCCAGCACTGTATCCGGCAATGACCGCCATCAGCGCAAAGCCTGCAACCTTGAGAATGCCCTTGAGAAAACCTCCCGCAATCTTCTCAGCGTCCAGTTCCCCGTTATCCAGATCCAGGTCCGGATCGTATGGTCTCTTTTCGTATGCCATTTGAAACTCCAAAATTAAACAGCACTTAATACTAACAACGCCCGTTGTAAAACTTCAAAACAGAAGGTTTGTTTTTAACTCCTGTTCCTTTTTTGGTCTGACTGAAATTATTAGTGGTGTCTCAAGGTACGCCCTTCCTGGGAGACAAGTAACACAGAGATCAAAAGACCGCCGACGACTACGCCCGCAGAATGAACGATTTCCTTGAAGACGCCGCCGATGATTCTCGATGACTGTGCCTCTTTATCTGTGGTTCGGGGCTTGTATTGGGACATGACTAACTCCTAATTAAGTGAGGCATCAAGCAGATAGTTGACGTTGGCTCCTAGCCTTTAAAAGTAAAGTTTTATTCGTTTTTAGTGGTGATACTTTTTACTACAATATACTTATACCAATAATTGACCCTATTTCAGGAAACTAAAAAAACCGGGCGAGGTCCCGGTTTTCTAGGTGAAGAGTGGGGACTGGATTTCTCCAGTGCCCCTGCACAGCTTACTCTGCCGTGACGTGGAATTCGGGATTGTCCGAACCCGTGGTACCGACGACCGTGCGGTTCATGCGGCTTTGCACCAGCACCGTACCACCGACGCCGAGAGCAGCTCCGACGACGATGCTTCCTGCTGCCAGAACCGAGCGGTTCATGTGGCGGAAGAATGCACCGACGCGGCTTTCGCCTTCGATGATCGCCGCAGCATCTTCGTAGCGACCGGCTGCCTTCTTGGCACGGAGCGCTTCCGACTTGAGACGGCGGTTCTCTGCTTCCAGCTCTTCCGAGCGTTCACGAGCCTGGCGAAGCTCGTCGTTCGACAGCGTTTCTTCGTTCTTGCCTGCTTCGTTCTTGCCTGCTTCCGGTTTTTGCGTCGTCATGATGTTGCTCCTTAAAGGATTTTGATTTCGGGAGGAAACTACAATATTATTACACAGCACTTATACCAAGCTGCGACCCTGAAAATTGAATATCGTTCGACTAATCAAAACGATACTGTTTCCCGGTACTTTACTTATACCAAGAGTGACCCCGGAAAATTGAATTTTTACCATTTGACTTGGATCAGGGGTCAGTTTAAAATACGGTTATCTATTAATCTGGCCAAGACATGTCAAATAACGGCTTTTACGTACCATACCAACCTCCTCCTATTCCAGGAACTTCCGGTCAGCTGCCGGGAGCAGGCAATTTTGCAACTGCAGGGAGTCCTTGGTTCTCGGTCTCGAATCAATTCTTACCGAGAAATCTTCACGATGTAATCAGATGGGCTAAGTACATCACCGTTCAATCACCGGTGACGACTGAGGTCATCCGTAAATTTGCAACGTATCCTATTACTGAATTTGTAGTACGTACAAAATCAGATGCTACGAAACGCAAGTACGAAGAAGTATTCAAGAGTTTCAAGCTTAAATCAGCGCTTCACAATATTGGCTTCGAGTATTACACAGTAGGTAACGTATTTATCTCTATCTATTTTCCTATTCACCGTACGCTGCACTGCCCACTTTGTAATGGTAATACCTCTGCTAAAGCTGCAGAGTTCACACAGTTCAAAAACTACGAATTCGTAGGTAACTGCCCTCACTGTGATGCCAAAGGCGTTACGTTTACACGTAGAGACGCTAAGTCAATGAACGTGGAAGATATGAATCTGATTCAATGGGATCCGATCAATATCAACGTTAACTTCAACCCTATCACTGGCGAATACGAATACTTCTACAAGATTCCAAACGACGTTAAACGTAAAGTTCGTGAAGGGGATAAGCTATTCGTGAACAGTGTTCCGTGGGGATTTATTGAAGCTGTAAAGAATAACCAAGACTTCAAGTTCGATAAGAATAATCTGTTCCACTTGCAGAATCTATCCGCAGGCCAACAGATTAATGGCGTTGCCGTACCTCCGCTTATTTCACTATTCTACCTTGTTTTCTATCAGGCAACGCTTCGTAAAGCAAACGAGTCTGTAGCTACTGACTTTATGTCTCCGCTTCGTGTGATTTTCCCGCAAGCTCAGACAGCTAACAGCGATCCTGTGTCACAGATCAGTCTACGTAACTTCGTAGAACGTATGCAGGCTAATTTGGTCAAGCATAAGCAAGACAATAACCACGTTGTAGTTGCGCCAGTACCTATCGGTTACCAAGCTATTAGCGGTGAAGGCAAGAGTCTTCTCGTAGCTTCTGAAATCCAACAAGCTGAAGATTCAATTCTTCTGGCTCTTGGCGTTTCGAGAGAGTTGCTTGCAGGTACGACTAACTGGACTAGTTCAACGACTGGACTTCGTCTGTTAGAAAATACTATGCTTTGCTATACCGGTCAGATTGCCGATCTTATTACTTGGATCATGGCTCGTGTATCAAAGTACCTGAACCTTGAGACTTGTGATGTTGATCTTGCACCGTTCAAGCTAACTGACGACCTGAATCTACAACAAATGCTTATCCAAGCAGTTCAGTCAAACAATGGTTCACTGTCAAGCCTGTACGAATCCTTCGGTATGAACTTTGGCGAAGAGCTTGACAAGATGCGTGAAGATGCTATTTCTCGTGCTGTTAGCGAAGTTAAGACGAAGCTCGAAGTTGATCAAAGCACGTACTTGGCTGCTCGTGAAACTGGGGATTCGTTTGACCGTAACAACGACTATAAAACAGCTCTAGCTAAGGCTCAGCAAATTGCTGAACAGCTTTATACTGCTGACGATGGTACGAAACGTGCTATACTTAACCGTCTAAAATTAGAAGATTATGCGATGTTCATGCTCGTCGCTAAACTTCTTGAAGAGTACGCAGAAAATCAGCAGGCCCAAATGGCTATGCAACAGGTTGGACCGGATGGTAAACCGATTCCAGGACAACCGGGTCAGCAAGCACCGGCCGGGCCAGGCGGAGAAGAAAAGGCTGCTGACGAACCAACAAATGGGGCCGGTAGTCCAGAACATCAAAATGGATCTGGAGAAGAGAAGCAAAACGATACTTCTAGCGGCCCTGCTGAACAACAGTAAGAAAGGATAATAAATGGCTTCAAAAGACGGCGTTACAAATGGACTCAGTCCTTCTGAACCAATTACGTTTCCGGGCTTCGGCCCGAAACAGGTTGATGAAGGTGATTTTAATAACTACAGAGTTAGATACGCTCAAATAGATATTATGGACCCAGGCTCAAGAGCAGAGCTTGAAATCATTGAAACAAAAGCAGTTAAGGGACAAGGGGTTATTATCCTGACGAAGGATAAATTCACCTTCATGGATAAATACTATATGGTAGTAAGCTACCTGGAATTAGAGACACGAGATGCCGACACCAGCCGATAATTTACAACTTATCTTTTCATCACCTAAGGAAATGCGCACAAGAGTTGACGCTTCCTTAATGCAGGGCATCGCTTCTCAATTCCCTATCGAGGGTAAGAACTACATTCTTACTCTTGAGGATCTTCGTACAGAGCCTAAGGAATTCACTCACCTTGACGAAAAGGATGCAATTCTTAAGTCAAAGTCTCTTGCATATCCAATCAAGGGCCACATTAAGCTTATTGACAAAGTTACTGGTAAAGTTATTGATGAGAATAAGAACTTCTCACTGATGGATGCATTCCACATTACTCCAAAGCACACAATGCTTTACAAGGGTAATAACTACTCAGTTGCTAACCAGCTCCAGCTTAATCCTGGTGTTTACACTCGTAGTAAGGAAACTGGTGAACTAGAATCCCACTTCAACACTGGTTCTGGTCGAAGCTTCTCAATTACGCTTGATCCACAGACATTCCAGTTTTCAGTTCATCCTGCAAGCTCGTCTTCAAGTATTCCTCTTGGACCTCTGGTTTCAAGAGTTTTTGGCATTGGCCCAAAAGAAGTAAGTCAATACGTACCTACTCAGGTTTGGGAAGCTAATCTAGCTTCTTCAGCAGGTAAAGAACAAAAGATCATTAACGATCTATACGCCAAACTTGTATCTACTGGTAAGCAAAAGCCTACTGCAAGTCTTGAAGAAAAGATCATGCAACTCCGTGAATCAATGGAGGCATCATCACTTTCTCCTCAGACAACTCTGGTTACGCTTGGTAAGTCACTTGGTGCTGTAAATTCAGAAACCATTCTCCGTGCAATGCGTAATCTTGTACAGGTTCACTCAGGTGACCGTGAGGAAGATAATCGAGATTCTCTGCAATTTAAGCGTGTTCAGAATCTGCCTGATTTCATCCGTACTCGTTTCAGCAAGCACGAAATGCTTCCAAGCATTCGTCGTAAGCTGTTAGCTGGACTAGACAAGACTAAGAATCCGTCTGTACGTGACGTAGTGGTCAGCAAGCCCTTTAACAAGGTTATGACGGGCTACATCATCGACTCTAACCTGGTATCTACCCCTTCGGAAACGAACCCGCTAGAGAGTCTGGAAAGCGTTGGAAAGGTCACTGTATTAGGTGCAGGTGAAGGCGGTATTGCTTCAGACCGTGGCGTACCTATGTCAGCACGAGACATCGATCCGTCACACCTTGGCATTATCGATCCGAGTCGTACTCCTGAATCTGGTCACGCTGGTATTGACCAACGTTTCACTATTTCTGCTCGTCGTGATGATAGTGGTAATCTCTATTCACGAGTTCTTGATAAACAGGGCAAGCAACACTATTTGTCAGTCCAAGAAATGATGACAAGCACAATTGGTTTCCCACATCAAGAAGGGAAGAAGACTGTGCAAGCTCAGGTTCGTGGTGCACTTAAAGAAGTTCCAGTAAGCCAAGTTGATTACTGGCTGGCAGATACAACTGACATGTACACTATTACGACTAACCTCGTGCCGTTCCTGAACAGTAATCACCCAGGTCGTCTAACGATGGCCGGTAAAGCTATTCCTCAGGCACTGTCACTTGTAGAACGTGAAAAGCCACTTGTACAGACAGTAAATGGTCAAGGCGTAAGTTTTTCAAAAGCTATCGGCAACGTTATTAGCACTGTTTCTCCTGTTGCAGGAAGCATTTCGCACATCACTAAGTCACAGATTCATATTAAAGACGATGATGGTAGGACTCACAAAGTAGACCTCGTTAAGAATCTTCCATTCAACATGAAGGGTTTCCTTGATGATGAAAAACCTCTCGTTAAGGTCGGTGACAAAGTGAAGGAAGGCCAGCCTATCTCTGATAACAACTATACGGTTGACGGAGAGTTGGCTCTTGGTAAGAACCTTGAAGTAGCGTACATGCCATATAAAGGCTACAACCACGAAGACGGCTTGGTTATTAGCCGTTCATGTGCCGATAGTCTTAGCAGCCATCACGCTTATAAGGTTGACTACTCTGTACAGCCAATCTCTACTATGAGCAAGACTCTGCTGGTAAGACACTTTTCTGGCAAGTTCACGAAAGAACAGCTTGAAAAATTGGATGAACGTGGTTTTGCTAAGGTTGGTGCAGTTCTTAATCATGGCGATCCGGTATATGCTGTACTTGAAAAACGTGAACCTACTTCTGAAGACAGAATGTTGGCTCGGCTTCACAAGTCACTCGTTAATCCATTCCGTATTGCTTCAGAACTATGGACCCACGAAGAGAACGGCACAGTAGTTGATGCACACACAGAAGGTAAGAATATTCGTCTTCTAGTGCGTTCAGTAAAACCTCTTGAAATTGGAGATAAGCTGACAGGCCTGCACGGTAATAAAGGTATCGTTTCAAAGATTCTTAATGACAATGAAATGCCTTATAAGAAAGAATCTGGTCAACCAGTTGATATTCTTTTGAACCCTGCTTCTGTTACTTCTCGTATTAACCTTGGACAGCTAATGGAAACTGCTGCTGGTAAACTTGCTAAAGTTACTGGCAAGACATACATGGTTCACAACTTCAGCAAGAACAGTAACGTTTCTGATCTAAAGAGAGAACTAGATGCAGCAGGCGTAAGTGATACTGACATGATGGTTGATCCGAAGACTGGTAAAGACCTTGGCAAGATTCTTACAGGCCCTCAGTACTTTCTGAAGTTGTACAAAACTACTGACCAAAACTGGTCTGCTCGGAATACGGGTGGCTACGATAACGTACTGCAACCTACCAAGGGCGGTGAAGAAGGTTCTAAATCAGTTGGCTACATGGAAATGCTTGGTCTTCTTGGCTCTAATGCTCGTAAGAACCTTAAAGAAATTGCAACGCTTAAGTCTCAGGAAAACTCAGAATACTGGACGAAATTTAAGTTCGGTCAGGCTCTTCCAAAGCCACGTATGACCTTTGCTACCGAGAAGTTTCTCGATTATCTTAAAGGTGCAGGTATTAAGACAAGTATTGATAACGGAAAGCTTACAGCGTCACCGCTTACCGATCAAGATATTATCGGAATGTCAAATGGTGTAATTAAGTCACCTGAACTTCTAAGTGCCAAGAACCTTGAGCCTGAAAAAGGTGGTCTTTATGACCCAGGTACAACTGGTGGATTGAAGGGTAAGAACTGGACTCACTACGAACTAGCTGAAGCTCTTCCAAACCCAGTGTTTGAACGTCCTATCAAGAGTCTGCTAGGTCTAAAGTCAAGCGAATATGATGGTATTATCCAAGGCTCAATAGGTATCAAGAAGTTGGATGATGGTTCATTTGCCCTGCACAATACGTCTAACGGTCAGCACATTAAAACTATAAAAGTGAATAGTGCTAACATAAGTAGCGAAGCGGAAGGGCATAATGATCACGAATCCCAATAGGTTTATAAGGGGGCTATCTGATCTTACAGATATTGTGGATGATGACTATGATATTGATCAGATAGTAACTACTCCTCCCACTACTCCGGTGGGAGTTGTAGCTCCTCCAACACAAGAAAGAGACAGTTCACCATCATCGTTTACCCTAGAACAAGCCGAGTTTACTCTGGCTTTTGATGGTGCACAAAATTTATCTTTACCAGATGTTCCTACGCTAGGAACAATGTTGTTTATAAATGGATTTCTCCAATCCAGAACTTGTTATGAAGTAGTTAGTAACGTCCTTATACTACCAGAAGATTTAGATCTGTATGCCGGGGACCTTATTATGCTGACTTATATAAAATAAGCAAAAGTTAAAATACAGTTTGTAAGCTAAGGTCCAGCTACTATCGGGCCTCTTTTAAAAAGGAGAGCCACAAATGGCTCAAACATTAATCCGGGGCGGTTCACAGATAATGGCTGGATCTATTCCAGCTTCAGCGCTTGTATCCGGCCTCAATCTTCCAACATCTCAACTCCAAGACGGTGCCTCATTTATTCGTTCGACAGGCACTGTTGCTATGGCCGCTTCTCTTAATATGGGCGGTTTTTCGATTACCAACGTAGGTATTCCAACGAACGGATCAGACGTAGCTAGCAAATCATACGTTGACGCTTTAGCTAACGGTCTAAGCTTTAAGAACGCAGCTAGAGCACTTGCCGCTTCAAATATTACGTTAAGTGGAACTCAGACTATTGACGGAGTTTCTCTTGTAGCAGGTGACCGTGTTCTTGCAACTGCACAGACTACTGGTTCACAGAATGGTCTTTGGGTTGTAGCTGTAGGTGCATGGACTCGGCCTGCTGACTGGGCTGCAGCAAGTTCACAGAAAGAAGGCGCTTACGTTCTAGTTGAGCCAGAAGGCACAACATATAAGAACTCTAAGTGGTTCTGTACCACGGCAATAAACATTACAGTTGACACAACGTCAACAGCTTGGTCACAAGACACCTCAGGCACTTCATATAGCAATGGTCAAGGTCTTAGTTTAACTGGTGTTACCTTCGCTATTAAGAACGGTAACGGTCTTGGCTTCGACGGCTCTAACAATGTTCAAGTTGTTGCTGCAAGCGGTGGACTATTAACAGTTGCTGCAGGCGGAGTAGGAATTACTGCTTCAAGTACTTCTGGTCAACTTATTGTATCCAACGGTTCCAATCAACCTGCTTGGGTTAGTGCTTCTGGTGATGTAACCATTTCTACTGCTGGTGCAATGACAGTAAATAACGTTGCTGGTACTGGCTTCTTGAAATATGGTAACCAAGTAAACAATGAAACACCTACTGGTTCTATTAACGGCTCAAACACATCGTTTGCACTTGCAAATGCTCCACAAGTTAATTCGCTTGAACTGTTCTTAAACGGTATGCTACTTGAACCGGGTGCAGGAAACGATTATACTATTAGCGGAACAGCTATCACTATGCTGTTCGCTCCGTTAACCGGAGACAAGCTAAGAGCATATTACTGGAAATGACGAATAACACTCGAATGGCACCAGAACAAGACGCCTGGCTCGGAAAGATGCAAAACGAGCTGGGCGTTTTATATTCTAACGTATGGATGTTAGAAATTCAGAAGGAACGTCTTACACAAAGAGTTCTACAGGATGCAGAATTAATCAGCCATCTAAAAGAAAGAATTCTAAAATTAGAACAGTCTAATACAGAGCTGAAAGAAATGATTCAGCCAGAACGTAAAACGAGAAAATAAATGGCACGTACACAGCTTAATCTTGGAGCACAAGGCGCAGATGGATCTATCTTAAGGACAGATCTAAATACTACTACAGCAGGAAGCGCACTTATAACTAAGGTGATTGCTGGTACTGGCGTTACGTTTAGTTCAACGGGAGCTGATGCCGGAACAGGAGATGTCACTATCAATGTTTCTGGTGGGGGAGGGAGCATACCTTTCGACGTTATTATGTTTGTGCAGGGGAGTATGGCTAATGCAGAAACCTTAACTTCAATAAATATACGTCGTGCATTTTCTTTACCCTCAGGATTAACTGGAAGTAAAGTTGATTCCAAAGTTGCAGCAACTGCTTCCACAACTATAACCTTTACTAAGAATGGAACTTCAATAGGAACTGCCGTATTCGCAGCAAGCGGAATAGTAGCAACCCTTACTTTTGCTTCCGGCGTAAACTTTGCAATAGACGATATTTTCGAAATCGTAGGACCTGCAACTGCGGATGCTACTCTTGCAAACATTCGTTTTAATCTAGTAGGAACTCTATTATAATGGGTACTTTAAGCGGTTCAGTTACAACAGCTACGGGAACTGAAGTATACAATCTTACGACTCCCAATCAGACAGACTGGATAGAATTTCCACAATCAGCCACTGCACCTAATCGCAAAAGCGGCGCTGGTTCAACGATAAGTCTACCTACTATCCTAGGTACAAACGCTTCATTTGCTGGCTTCAACTTCGGCTTAGGATATACTTGGACAGGCGGAACTCCTTTAGCATCTGGAACCACTAGACGGGAAGGTGCTTATGTAGCTCCTGCTAGCAACTCTATTCCTGGTCAGGGGTTTAGTATTTCATTTCCTGCAGATACTACTCCCAGAACAGCGGTTATATATTGGGGAGTTTCAAGTGGCGCTTCGAGATTGGTAGCTACTCTTTCTGACGGGAGTGCTCCAGTGCTTACTCAAAACCAAGCATTGACACAAAACACTGGATATTGGTTTTCTACCATTACATACAGTGCAAATTCTCCAAAGCAAACTCTTAAGCTTGATATAACTCTTACTCAAGCTGATTCTGGAGGAGGCGGAAACGTATGGATAGGCGCGGCAAAATACTTGAATGCAGCATATACCGGCCCTGCTAGAGCAAGAAGAACAGTAATGACGAACCGCTAACATCTTAAAATTGGAATCATGAGCAAACCAAACGACCCAGTAGATCCAGATACCCTAGCGGTTTCAGGCGATGCATTCCATCAGATGCTATCAACCATCGATGTAGATGTGCAACTTAACGCACTCAAGGCTGAGATTAAGGAAACTAAATCTCCGTCTAAGAGAGATGCAATTATAAAGAAAATCAAGTACTTAGCCGGGCTAAAAAAAGTCGATTTGAGACCAGAGACGGCATATGTGCTTCACAATATTCCAGTCACTCCTCCTCTTGTTCGACCTAGTATTCCTATGGGTGGAAACCGTATTGAGTTTGCTGACGTAAATACGCTTTATCGTGACCACATGACCATCAACAATTCGTTGAAGGACATTAAGGATGACCTGACTCACGATCAACTAGTAAATGAACGTAAAGATGCGTATAACGGAGTCAAGGCTATTTTTGGTCTTGGCGATGCTGTTTCAGGAAGCGCTCGTGGTAAAGAGCTTAAAGGTTATATTCAACAAATTTCTGGAGACACTGGTCCGAAGGGCGGTTTCTTCCATAATAAGCTCCTAAAGAAGAAACAAGACTTCTCAGGTCGAGCAACGATTTATGCAGAGCCTAATCTTGGCTTTAATGAAGTAGCCGCACCAAAAGATATGCTGTGGACCATGTATGAGTTCCACATTATTCGTGACTTGGTTCGTAATGGTTATGATTGGATTGCTGCTAGAAAGGCTGTAGAAAAGCGTGACGTTGCTGCAACGAATAGTTTCAATAAGATGATTAAGCAGGTTCCGGTAATTCTTAACCGTGCTCCGACTCTTATGAGAACAAACATTACGGCTCACTTCCCTGTACCAATTGAAGGTAAGACGCTTGGTATTAACCCACTTCACCTTCCTATGTATGCAGGTGACTTCGATGGCGACGCTTTGACTTTACACGTACCGATGACTCCTGAAGCAGTTGAAGAAGCTAAACAAAAGCTTCTGCCTCAACAACACATTTACGACTATCGTAAAGGTCAAGGCGCTTCAATGGTAGCTCCTGGTCACGAAGCAGTTATTGGATCTATGGCAATCACGGAGCCAGATACGACTCAAGCTCCTCGTGAATTCGCAACAGAGGCAGATGCTCTCGAAGCTCTGAAGAGTGGCGAAATCAACGAAAACACTCCGCTTAAAATTACCAGCCACGGTTAAGCAAAAAAAGAGGAGAGACACCCGCAGGGTTGTCTGGTGTTCTCCTCAACCTCCCAACCACGCTCGCTGGGGGCAAGCGCAGTTAGTCCTTACGCTGTGCCTTATCCTTCGATGAGCGTCTTCATTTCTTTGAACAGTTTCATGAACTGCTCAGGTGTCAGTACAATTCCCTTCTCATCGATGTCGATGAAAATCCCAGTGATCAGACGCTTCTCTTCTACCTTCGGTGCTTCGACCTTGACCGGAGTCTGATGCTGCTGGGTAGCGTCGAGAATGGTTTTTGCAATCTCTCCGAACTGTGGATGATCTGCATCAACCGTTGCAATGCCTTGTACGATATGAAGCTCCGGGGTCCGTTTCGTTGGCTTGTGCTCATCGATCTTGGGAAGTGAGGGTGCGTTTTCCGTGACGGGAAGGGGCTTGATCTTCTTCATGATGGCTTTCGGCTTGTACACCTTGTCGGTAACACGCCAGCGGAATTTCAAACGATCATCCGGGTCATGCATTGCACCCTTGATGTTCGAGTACGCAATGTACCCGCCCTTGAAAAGGTCGTTGATGGCTTGATGCAAATTGTTTACCGAGTTACCAAGAGCCTTCAGAACATTGCGAATCTCTGACTGCTTGAGATTAGGCTCTGCTTCGATGACCAAATAAACAGCATGGGAAAAGTTCTTGGGCTCAATGAGCCACCCCTGACTGTCATAACTTGCTGTAGACTGTTTAGGGGCTGCAAAAAGCTGATTCATGGTACTGGTCCTTACAGAGTAGAATTGTTTTTAGTAGAGATGAATTTCCTCTACATAACTCTTATACCAATTTGAAGGACCATTGTGGATTTTAGAGATTTACACGGTCAATATCGCCGTCAGCGAAGCCGTTGTAAACTGGGAATCTGATTTGACCGCCTGGAACGCTAGGGGGATATGCCTTAACTTGAATAAGCTTCTCATTGAACAGTTCGGGAGTCTTCCAAGTATTGATACGAGTATCTCTATCAAAGCCCGTTCCAACCTTACCAACCATTCTTCCTGAAGCATCTGCAAGAATCAACGCACCCATACTGTCTTTAGGGTTGCCTTTGATGTCGATTTCTTGTTGCTGGCCAATTACCTTCAAGTTGTACGTTACGTAGTTCTTGACTTTGTACCGTACTGATTCTGTCTCTGGCTTAGCGTAGTCTGCAACGATTAAGCCTTCTCCCTTTTGTTCTTTAATTCTGTCTAGATACTTGTTGATGTTTTCAACGCCGTGCTCTAGATGAGGAGAGAACAGAAGATCTGGCTCACCATAAGCTTGTTCGAACTTTTGAATGTATTCGACTTTGTCTTTATACGTTGGCAAGTCTGGATTTTTAACATCGATAAGTACTGCACGAACTGGACCTTTCTCTGCCTGAGTTGCGATTGAACGTGGAGGAAGAGAATTCAGAATACCGGAAACAGTAGGGTGAGACTCGGTTTCAGACTTTGCAAGACCTGTATGTACAAGCTCTACTGCAAACTGATTTCCAGCAAATTCTGGCATCGGTTTAGCTAGATGAGGAAGCTGTGCTGAACGCTCAGGAAATCCACCTTTTACGCTAGGTCTACGGGAATGATAAGTCAAAGAACCATCAGGTTGTACGGTAAGTACGAAGTGAGCACCATCCCACTTCTTTGAAGCTACTGGATGTTCAAGCTGAGTCCAATCTCCCTCTACGTATTTGTGACGAACGTAGGTATCGATTGAAGCTTGTTTTTGAATATGTTCGAGATACGGATTAATACCTTCCACGAATAGCTGGCTCCCAAGAGGACCGATCCCGCGAAATGATTGAATCTCTGCCCTGATTTCTTCAGGAGTCCGCTTGTCGATCAGATTACTAATTGTACCATATTTCTCTTTCAAATGCCTTGCTTGAGCAAGCATCGTCGTAGCTGTAGATTCGTCAAAACGACCGTAGTGACCTTGTACTAGATTATCTTGAAGAGTTTCCCATCCAGCAGATTCCACGGCTTCAGGTGAGTGAAAACCCTGTGAAGCCATGTGTTTTGCAGCCATACCTGCTACTGAGCGTTGAATGGGTCTAGAAAAAAGAGTGACAGCCGTCATCCATTTGTACAGTTCTTTTTCATCGCCTTTAGACAAGTCAAAGCCAAGACTCTCTGGACTAGCAGGTTCTTTAAGGTCTGTCGCTATCTTTTCTAGATATTTGTTAGTCATTTTTCATCAAGCTCTTAACTTCGTCAAACAGTTCTTCTTTCGTATCTGAATTCTCTGATAAGTACTTATCAATAGAGTATGGCGTCTTGCCCCATAGCGGCTTAGGATGTACGCTGTGGAAATGCTCAACTAGTACTTTACGTTCTTCTTCTGGCAAGTGTGCATGCGAACCAAATCTAACTGCACGACCTACTACTTGGTTAATTTTACTGGGGTTGAAGTGAGGCTCTAGAACCTGTACACGCTTTGTACCCTTTGAGTCAAGACCTTCTGAACCTGAAGATGAAATCAGTAGAATCTTCTTCCTACCAGAGTTGTAATCCTTGACTAGCTGATCCTTCTCTGCTCTTGACAGAGAACCATCATAAACAGCATGGTCAATCTTCATCTCTTGAAGCTTTCTGGAGTAGTCTTTAAGTCCAGCATCAAGATAGTTTGAGTACACAAGGGCTTTGAAGTTTTTATCCTCTGACATACCCTTCTGCAGGCTCTCTACAGCCTTGAGGATCTTAGGTGAGTACTCAGCCTTACCGTCGCTTGTCAAATGCCTGTAGCCATTAGAAACCTGTCTTACACCTGTTGAGAAAGCATTGAGGTTAGCCTTTTCTTTCTTATCCAGTGGAAGGTTGTGACGAATCTTCATTCTCAGCAAGAACGGAATCTTGCCTTCAGCAAACTTGTAATACTTCTGCTGATCCTTGGACATTTCAACCTCAACGATTTTCTCTGTCTTCTTGGGGAAATGCTTTGCTGCTTCTGGATCATCCTTACTATCGTAGAAGCTTACGTACTGATTGAGAATCTCTTTAAGTTCTTTTCTACGATCAAGTCTACGCACTGCTTCAGGCTTGGCTCCTAGAAGTCTATCTTTGAAGCCCGGCTTAATAATTTCTTCCTTCGTGTAACGATCATCCATTTTCTTTGATTCTTCAGGAAGAACGTTATCATTGGCCGCAATGTTTACAAGAGCGGATATATCAGAGAGTTTATTGTAATTGCCAGTAGCAGTAGCAAGTAAACGACGATCAGCACCGCTGATAATATCTCGGAGTTCTCTAGTACGTTTAGTGTTCGTATTACGGAGCCTGTGAGCTTCGTCTGCAACTGCGATAGAGTAATCATTTTTACGTAATTTGTGAGCATCAATAACAGCTTTCTCATAGGACATTACATCCAGTCGATCTCTGTCCAGTTTGATATTGTGTTTCTTGAGTTCCTTATCAACGTTCGTGACGAGACTGGCAGGAGCAATGACCAACGCCCGCTTCTTCGGGTACTTTTCTTGATAGCGTTGTACTGCCTTAAGGAACGTCTTAGTCTTGCCGCTGCCAAGGCTGTGATGAAGGACGACGCCATGCTCTTTATCCAAATGATCAAGGGCATCAGTTTGGTGGGGACGTAGATCATCTTTCTGTTCCTTCTTCTTGGCAATTTTTTCTAGGTATACGTTACCACCAGCATAGTCGTCAAGCGCCCAAGCTCGTTTCTCAATAGAAGATTTGCGAGTTAAATATGGGCTCGTACTCTTACCCATACCAGTAATGTTTCTGAGAATCCAAGATTTTTCGTTTTCTTTAGTCGGTGATTTCTTCAGCAAAAACTTCTCACCATCTTTGGTGAAGATTACAAGCATAGTCTCTGTACTATGTGGAGCTACAACAGCTTTACGAACCCAATCTAAATACGTAGTTCCAGCACCGTATTGGCCTTTGGGGATTACTACCTTCTTGCTCAATGCGTAAGCACGATCATGTACAGGCTGTTCAAAGACGCCAATGATTTCGCCTGGCTTTGGCATATCTTTAAGCGTTGCAAAAGAATATGCCTTGTCCTTGTGGACAAGCCTGAGGTCATAATGAAGGCCCATGACATCAGCTTCGTGTCGTTGCCGGGTAAATAGAAATTCGTCGTTTGGTTGTAACATTCTTGTAAGACGCCCTTTGAAAGGCTAAAAAAAGCCCAGACACATTATAACATGTCTAAGCTATTTTAAAACTTAAGCCGTGAGTCTCTGATGGGATTCAGCGATTCGAGCCTTGATAGTTTCTACAGATGAACTAAGAAGGAAGAACTCTAAATCTTGCTTAGCGTAAATCTCTTGTTCGAACGCTGGTTTAAACGTCTTGAACATTACGTCTTCAGGAGTCCAGCCAGTTACTTCTTGGATGATGCTGTCGTTGTACTTTTCATTGATCAGCTTATACTTAGAAGCGCCTTCTATCGCAACGTTGTAATCTTTGTATGTAGCACGGTTCCAACCCTCCCAATTTTTAAGCATGTGCTTTCTGGCAGTTTCTGGAAGTACTTTAGGATTGTGGAGTGTATTCCAGTCAGAAACCTGAAGATATGCAACTGCTTGTCTAAAAAGATCACAACCGAAGTAATCGCCTGGGCCTACGTACCGTTTATTTTCATCGAGAAAGAAATTGTTGAAGCTAATGTACTTGCCAGTCAGAAGCCAGCTTGTAATTTCTCCAGCATCTCGATATCGTGAATATAGCATATCCGAAAATGCTCTTCCACTCATCCCGAGTGCCTTAAAAACAAGATCAGCACTATGCGCTACATTGAAGCTTACCGGACCTCGTCCTGGGATGTTTTCTTCATATTCCAGATACAGAGACTCGCTTCCAATCTTGAACCCAGAACTCTTGAGTACAATATTGATTAAATCGTAAAGACCATCGTAACCGAAAAGAATGCTCTGAAGATTAATATCTACGCTGATGTGTCCTCGTGCCGTATCCTTCGCATCTCCGAAGTGATATAATTTGATTTCAATACCTTCATTCATAAATGAAGTGCATTTATCAGTACGTCGCACTTGTTCAGGAGTTGAACTCAGGCCGAGCCTTGTTATAATTGCGGTAATAACACGTTCGTTAGATGCTCGTCTATAACTGTAACCATCTAAAGTATAGGAAAGAGGCTGAGTTGAAACTTCTGATCTGGTGGGAACGTAAAACTCTTTTAGTTCACGCAAATTTATACCGATACCAATTTCTGAACCAGCGTCTCTTACTGCTTGATTTACATGGCGACGTATGAGACTCCGCTGATCATTGGTTTTAGGGAGTGGGGTCCAGTAGTCAGCTGGAGTTGCAGTTTGTGAAATATTAACCATATGACATTACTCATTAAAGACAATGAATTCTTAAAAGACTGGGCAAAGCTAGCCGGTGTCTCAATCGAATTCAAAGATGCAACGATGCTTCCGGGAACAGCATGGATAGCTGGACTCCCAATCGACATTGCTATTTATAAAGGCTACCTTGTTTTAAACGCTGTTGGTGAGTTCGGCGGAACAGCAAAGACACTTGCGAAGAGTAAAAATAAAGGTAGAAGGCTTTTCCAACCCTTATACCAGTACCTACCAAATTTACTGAAAAAGTATGGGCTGGGGGATCGTATCTATTTGACCCCGCTCAGCCCGGTATGGGAGAAGAACTACAAACTAGTTGAGGCTACAGAGCCGCTGAAAGGGCACTGGTATTTCTTGCAAGTTGAGCAACCGGATCAAAGCCAAGAGTGTCAGCCTTAGCCATACGCACTTTGTAGTCTTCGAGAAGACCTTGATCTGCAGGGTGCTTTCCCTTGACGGTAGAGAGGACCGGAGTGGTCTTCAGGTCACGGAGAAAAGTCTCGTGAACAACCACGATTTCAGCTTTGCTTCCGTGGACGTTGCCAGACTCCTGATAGCAACTCAGACGACGACGCTCACGCTCAGCTTCAACGCTAAACTGTTGAGCAGAGTAAATGTAACCGTCGTCAACCCATCCCATTCCGGGAATGTACTCTTTCATGCAAACTCGGTAAACTGCAAACATAGCTTGTCCCTATGTGGTTGAGTTACTTGCGGGTGAGATCGCCAGCGTGCTTACCTACTGGCGTCCAGAGAGTCGGACCATCAGAGCAGTGGAGCTTGTCGTAAAGATCTTCATTGACCTCTACTAGTACGATGTCACTATTGGGGCGGGAATATTCCTCGTAACTAGCAGCTGCCGCTACTTTTTTAAGGGCCGTCTCTACAGCTTCTTTTGTGGCACCATAAATATAACCGTCAGGCCGTGTGCCCCATCCTGCCTCTGACTCCAGCATTTCAACTCTATATGCTGCTAGCATGATTCCCTCAGTTTTCTAAGATTATCCAAATCTTCCGGATATATCGCTGATCCGAACATCTCAACTTCATCCCAATACATACTGGTAAGGATCTTAGCGTCAGAAATTGCACCCTCCCCCTTGGCAGTTGCGTAATGTCTCCCCTTAGGACACACTACAAAAACAAGTTCAGGAGTTGCACTGATAAGTCTACATCTGTTGTGCGTAATTTCTTCAGCCATTTTTCAACTCCTCTGCATGAGCCTCTGCGGCTTCAAAAGAAACGAAAGGTTTAGGAAGACGCTTACCGAGTTTGTACACAAACCAGGTTCCAAACTCGTACTCAACTTTGTACACGCTCGACTCCCTAAAGTAAGAACTATGTTCCATACTTTACTTATACCAAAAGGAAAGGTAATATGTAAAGATTATGAAGACGTGTACAAAGTGTAAAGTAGAACTTGGTTTAGAGAATTTCAGACCGAGTAAGTTAGGCAAGAATGGACTACGTTCAGAATGTAAAGCCTGCGAGAAAACATATAGGGACTCTGTTAAAAATCGTAAAGCTGAGTATGATGCCGAATATAACAAAAATCTCTCCGAAGAAAAAAGACTTAAATACAATCAAAAATCTCTTGCATATCAAAAAGCAAATCTTCCAAAGTATGCGGCCGCAAATGCAAGAAGGCATGCTGAAAAAATGAAGGCGACTCCTAAATGGGTCAACCATAGAGTTATCGAAGATTTTTATAGAAGAGCTTCTGCATGGTCAAAGCTATCTGGGGAAGAATGGCACGTAGATCATATTGTACCCATTAAATCTGACGCAGTTTGTGGCCTACATTGTGTAGCTAATCTAAGATTGCTTCCAGCTTTTAAAAACCTGTCCAAAGGAAACCGTTGGTGGCCAGACATGTCGGAACCCGAACCGTTAAAATAGGGAATAATTTTACCCACTTACTAAAATGACAGAACGATTCACAACAGCCGGTGCACTGAAGCTAAAGTCCGAATTGCCTACTCAAGAGGCTAGGGATAATTACGACGTATATCGTCCCTTGGATAAGAAGGGTATTAGCGATCTCGTAAATGTACTTTTAAAGTACGGTGGTACAAATAGTCACGAGACTATAAATGATCTTGGTAAAAAGTTCTTCGATAAAGCTACGGCCATCGGTGCTACAACTCCGCTCACGGACTATATTAATGAAAGTGATGAACGTCAGGCTATTATCGATGAATTCGAAACAAAGGTTCATCAGATTTTCGCTAAGAAGCTTCCTAAGACTAAAGAGAACGATGAGCTTGGCGCATTGACCGGTGCATACAATACTAAGATTGAGAAGCAGAATCTTGACTATCTTCTATCAAAGGGATCTACTGCTGCGAAAATGGCACGTACTGGCGCTCGTGGTAATCCAACTCAGTTGGCTACCGGTACTTCCACACCACTTATGTCAATTAATTTGAAGGGTGAACTTGTTCCATATGTAATTAAGTCATCATTTGCAAAAGGGATGTCTCCCGCAGAAATGCTGAGCATGTCGTACATGGGCCGTGGTTCTACTGTACTATCACAGCTTTCAACTGCTCTTCCTGGCGCTCTATTCAAAGAACTTTCTCCGACTACTTTTCATGAAGTAATCACTGTAGATGACTGTGGAACAACTAATGGTATTCTGCTTTCTATCACAGATAAGAAAGGCGCTATTGGCCGTTACGAAGCTGGCACTAATACTCTGATTGACGAACACTACTACAAAGAACTTGTTAATTCTGGCAAAAAAGGTATCAAGGCCCGTAGCTCACTTACATGCGAAGCTCATCAAGGCATTTGCAAAAAGTGCTATGGCCTAATGGCTAACGGTAAGCTTCCAGAAATTGGTGAAAATGTCGGGGTCATTGCGGCCCAATCAGTTTCAGAAGTTCTGACGCAGTCGATGCTTTCAACAAAGCACAAGGCGTCTGTTGGCGCTCGTAAAGGTAACTCATATGAACAAGCTTCAAACTTGCTCCGTAACCCTGCCGAGAACTTCAAGGATGAAGCAACGATCACGAATATCAATGGTGTAGTTTCAGCAATTAAGCAAACGCCTCTTGGTGACCATCAAGTATTCGTTAATGAGCAGATGCACTTCGTACCACGAGTACAGGGTTTGAAAGTAGCTGTAGGTGATAATGTTCTAAAGGGTGATGCTCTTTCAACTGGTGTTGTTAACCCTCGTAAACTGGTAGGCCTAAAGGGTCTCGGAGCTGGTCGTATTCACATGGCTCACGAACTACGTGGTATCTATGGTTCAGATCTTGATCCTCGTCACTTCGAATTGATTGCAAAGAATCTTATCAAGCACGTAGAAGTGCAAGATCCAGGTGAGACAGGCTTTCTCCCAGGCCAGAAGATTGACGTAAACACAGTTCAGAAATATCTTACTAATACCGCTGGCGAAGTATCTCTCGATAAGGCTGAAGGAAAGCTTCTTGCAAAGGGTGTTCACGAGCTTACAGCCGGTACATTGTTAGATGGCAATCATATCGATGATCTCAAGAGCCACGGCGTTAAAACTGTTCATGTAGCCAATACTGGCCTGACAGTTACTCCGATTGTACCTGGTCTTAAGACAGCTAAGCTTCTTGATGATAACTGGGTTTCAAAGCTCTCATTCTCAGGTCTTAAGAATACGCTTCGTGAAAGCGCTGCAGTTGGTGCGGAATCAGATGTACATAGCACAGAGCCTATCACTCCGTACATTCTCGGCAGTGAGTTTGGTGAAGGTCCAGGAGGCCAATACTAATGGCAGCTACAGGATCAGTTATCGATACCTCGATTAAACAGATTTGTAGCACTACGATTAGCAATTTACTTCAACAGTTCTTTGCTAATACCTTGGGTAAAGAAACAGACGTTGTAAAATTGATAATGGCTCAAATACAAACTGAGAGCCATTTCAATGTCAATGCTCAAGGTCCATCTCTTAACCCTGTAAACTCATCTGGGGCAAGGGATTATATCAATGCTAGTGCTGTACAATCTGTGATTGGAAAGGGTATTAGCCAGCAATCGGTAAATATCGATCAAGGCTTACGAGCTTGGGGCGTTATGCAAAGTATGGGTTGGAACCACGTCAAAGGCGGATCTCAGAAGCTAGGTAAGTGCCTAGTTGAAATAGCGAGACCAGACTTAGTTTCAAGACTTTGTGTAAATCCTGGAGAAAGTCTAGCGGCAAAACTAAACGGTCAAAGTACAGTTGAGGATCAAATCCTTGCTGGTTTAGTTGTTCTTGAACAGAAGTACAAACTTGTGAAGCAAGCAGGCAATAAGTTTACAATTGGTCAGTTTACTTATGACAGTCGTATGCAAGCAACATTCCGAGGATATATCGGATTGGCTTCTAACGACAAGGGTAACGGTAGTTCTTCCGAAGCATACGTATCTACTATATACTACGGAGCTAACTTTACAAAAGCCAATGGGCCGGGTGGAGTAGCAGTAGCTAATAAGAGTGCAGAAGGCGCTGCAGCAGGACCCGCAATCACCGTTGCCTCAGGCGATAATAAGCATCCAGATGGGTGCTAAAATCAAACGTAGACTAAATGCAGGTTATTCTGCTAAAATATCTGCATAATTGAGCTTATATTTCAAAGGACTGTTATAAATGGATTTCTCCGACATCGCTCTTGCAAAACTGCTTCAAACTGTTCCGGAGCTAGGAAATTACATTATCACGTTTAAAGACGTTTCTGAGGAACTTCAAGACGACACTGGCATTCAAGTCGGTGTCTTCGTATTGAGAGTCGGAAGTGAAATCTTCTTCATCCCAGTCGTAGCTAAAAACGATAACGTATATCCGATTGATTCAATCTTCTTTGATACAGACAAGAAATTCTTCCCTCTGACCAAGAAGACAGTGACGATGGTTGTCGCTTCAAGCCAACTCGAACAAGGCAAGCCTACGGAGATTCCGAAGACTGTCGTTGGTAATCCTAGTGTTGCGGACATGATTAATCCTCCGCGCACTGGTAAACATGTTTATGCTAGTACAAGTCGTCTTACCGACTTTCTAGCCAGTATGCCTGACTATCTAAAGCAGGTTACTATGGAAAAGATCGCAGCTGAAAAGTCGGTTTACGACTCGCTCGATCAGATGTATGGACTGAAGGCAATCTTTGACGTTCTAAAGAAAAAGCCGCAAAGTATGGCTGCTGCTACTAATGAGGCTCCAATCTCAGTAGTCACAGATGCAAACCCAAGCATGACCCCAGATCAGATCTCCTCAATCCTGAACGACGGGTATCATATTTCAGGCGAGCAACCTTCCTCACGAGTAGCTGTATGTGTGCATGATTTCAATTCTTCAGGGACCTTCCGTAACATCACAAATCTTGACGGAGATAAAGATTTTGAAATTATGCTTACTAATGGCTCGTCTCGTGATGCGTACGTTCCGAAAATGTATACTGTGGGTTCTAGCCCAAGAGGTGTGAGCACGAGCTACGGTCGTAGCTATGAGGATCCTACTTCATCTCTTGCAATTTTTACATCAGGCGACTATGCGCTTTCAGGTAGCTTTATTACGGTAGGCGACAACCTTGACAGAAAAGAAGTCCTAAAGACTCTTTTCCAATATAATCCACCAGTAATGTTGAAAGATGTAGAATCTGGTGATAAAATCGTAATCGTGCTTAACTCAGGTAGATTCCTGGGTCCGATTTCTATTAACCGTGTAGCTCTTAGCAGCCTCGGAGTAGAAGCAACTGGCTCATCATATCAAACAGGATATGGTGCAGTAACAGTATATGGTTATCGTAATCTTGCAGGTGAAATCAGTATTTGTGGAAAGGGCTCAAAGCATGAGATCTATATTCCGCATAATTCAGTTATTCTCAAACTGCGTAGAGACATTACCGGTGAGCTAGAAGTAAACGTCAATGCAGCATCACACAAGCGTAAGCTGACTGATATTCAGTGGCTTGGTGAAGAAATGAATATTGGCTACGATGGTATTGAATTTGCTATCAATGGTAAGACTGCTGGTGCCGAAGCTGACGTAATGAAGCGTCTAGTCGTAGGTGAAGGTATTGATCCTGAACATGCAGCATCATTTGTAAAACAGGCTAAGGAAGTTAAGTTTGCAAAGGTCTACATGACTAAGCGCGCTGGCTTCACAACAGATTCAGACGATGGCAAGATTCCTAGTTATGGTGAAGAAGACCTAACTGGCATTGAACCAGATGAAGTTACGATGAACGGGGCTTACAAGCCAAACGGAAACATGATTCCTAACGTTCAAGAATCTCTTAAGGCTGGTGATGCACAGGTAACGGAAGCGACGATTATTTCTGAACTTCTTCAAGCTCCTGATATGTTTGAGCTGATCAATGAATATCTGCCAGACATTGAAGAAGCAATTGATAAGCTTGGTCGTACTCTGTTCATGGCTCGTGTTCACATTAGCCGCCTTGCTGAAGCAAATGATGCCGATCAAGTATACGCTTTCCTAGCTTCGCTTAAGACTGTGTACCGTCTGCTTGGTGACAATTTCATTAAGCTGAAAGAAATGGCTGCTGTCAGTGATTCTATTGATACGGAAGCACCCGGCAAACAAATGTCGGTAAAAGAGTAAACATGAAGATATGCGCGTTAATCAGAGAGAATTACACATCCGTAACAATGTTCGGGGCGTTGATCCACTAGTAGATATCCTATTATCTGAAGTGGATTGCCCTGAACGTACCGCCTATCTGAAAGCCATACCTTTAAAAGAATCGAAACTCAAAAAAGGTTACGTCGAAGCTAGTTTGCTTTGTAGCAACGACGTAAACGCTATTTCCCACATCCTTGAAATTCCAGCGGATGTTATCCAGATGTACAACGACATTTTTTATGATGTTATGGAACTGGATAAACTAAGCAAGATGGAACTCTTGGATGTGCGTGACAAAACAGAAGCTGCCCTGAAAACATGGGCACTTAGTCAAGGTTTGCCTTTCATCTCTTGGAGAATGGGCAAACAAGTAACAATTTCTCCGGTTGAAGGTCTAGTCGATCTCTTTACGACATGTGTCTATAAGAGCCGTGAAGCCATGTTCAGCCAGAATGCATCAGAGTCAAGCCGTGAAGCAACTAAGTGGACGAAGCTATCAATGGACATTGCGCGTCTGTTGAAGATTTGGACTACCGATGCTGGCGCTGCTAAGAAAGACCTTGAGATCGCTATTCGTGAGGTTGTACCTGACTTTGAAGGGTTTGATAGCTTGGAAGGTTTCAGTATGGCTGAATTGAATGGCGACCTATATAAGGTTGACTCAGATAGTAACGACTAATTATGAACATATACCTAGAAAAAATAGCGTCTAAAAAGAAGGGTCAGCTTACGATGCGTAAAGGTCAAAAGGCTATTAAGCATCCCAAGAAGCCTTTTATATCCTTGTCAGCCAAGGTTAAAATAAAGTCACAGAATGGAGCCAAGAATGGCAAACGTAACCCCTGAACTTATTCGGGATATCTCAGTTCAAGCAGTTGAAGATTTCCTGAACAATAAAGTTCCTCTGAGCAAGGGCCTTGCTAAACAAGCAGCCGCTTACGAACTGAATGTAGAACAAGTGAAGCGTGCTGTTGAATCAACGAATAACATTGCTTATTTGAAGGTTCTTCAACATGCAGAAGACCGCACAGTAGAATTCCCCCTAGCTAAGTTTGCTGAAGTAATGTCAGCAGCTACGATTCCTGAAGGTTTTCAAGAAAAAGTAGCACAAGTAAAAGCAGAAGAGCTTCAAGCAAATCTTGAGAAAGAAGCTTCAAGCCACGAACTAGAATTAGTAGAAGCAGAGAAGCTCACATATCTTATAAAGTCAGCAGCAGCTAACAAAGAAGCTCTTGATCGCCTAGAGATTGATGCTATCGTTTTAGCAGATACGCTTGTGAAGGCCGCAAAGGCTCTTAGCAAGGATGATGCATGGATGGATAAGCTGGCATGTGTCACAGAAGAACAAACGTTCTCAGAGCTTTCTGTCCTCGTTTCTGGCGAAGTTAAAGCGTATCGTGATATTGGTGAGCTAGGTCTATTTAAATCAGCTCAGCTTAAAGAAGTAAATGCTTTTGCAGATCTGTACAAACAAGCTCGTGAACTTGTTCGTGAACAACGTGAGCGTTCTGGTCTTCAGAAACGCGCTGCTGATGCTGCGCAAGGTGTAAAATCAAACATGTTCACTAGGGCCATGAACGGAGCTGCAGCTTCTGCTAAGGTTACTGCTCAAAAAGCTAACCCGGCATACGCAGCAGGTAAGATAATCGGTACTGTAGCATCTTCTCCGATGAGAGTAGCAAAGGCAGTAGGCGGAGCTGTTAATAAGTCTGTTAAAGACAATCTTTCAGCACTTGGTAAACCCACCATAAAAAATACAGCAAAGGCTATCGGTAAGACTACAGTAAGCGCTGGTAAGTCTTTGTTTAATGCTGCTGGTCCTATAGCTGATGCAGCTTTCTATGATCCAGGTGTAGACAAGACAACCGGTAGAAGTAACGATGTCTGGAGCGCTCTCCAGCGTGATTAATAAAGATTGAATAAAGGAACAACATAAAATGTTAAATGAAGTTAAGCAAATGGGTCTTGAGAAGTTTGCTGGAGACGAAAAACTGGCTGATGAATTTCTAGCCGGTTTTGTTACGCATGTAATGCTTGAAAAAGAAGCTGCTGAAGAAGTTGAAAAACAAGCTAATGCTGCTCAATCCCGTGTTATGGGTCCAGGCGAAAGCGTTGCAAAGGGCTTTCTGGAACAAGCTGGTAAATCAGCAGGTGGACTTGCAGTAGGTACAGGTCTTTGGATGTTTTCAGGTGCAGCGAAGAGCGTAGTAGATCAATTTCGCTATAATCGCTTTAAGAAGGCTCTTCTACAAGCTATTTCAAACTCTCATATCCTTCAGACCGCTGAGCGTTCTAAGGTAGAGCATTACGCAGATACAATCTATAAGTTTGCACCTATGGTTGCAACTGATCCTAATCTGCTACAATCTGTTCTTACCAACGCAGTTCATGGTGACGGCATTGATATTATGACTATCAAGAGTCTTACAGATCTAGAAGGTCGTTGGAAAGATAACAGTTCGTTCTCACCTAAGTCGTTCCTATAAATATGAATAAGTACCTAGAGAAAATCGCATCCGCAAAAGCTGTAGCTGAATCCATAACTGGTTTCGGCAAAAGTTTTGCGAAGGGCTGGAAACGAAGCTCAACAACTTCTAAAGTTGGTCTGGGTATGTCTGCTGCCGGTCTCTCTCTAGGCGCTGCTAATTATAGTAATAGCCTAGAGAATAAGCTTGACAATAAAAAACGTGGCGTACTTGAGGCGCAATCGCTGAACGAGCTTAAGGGTATTTCAGAGGCTCTTAGGAAAAAGCCTAAGGTAACCGTAAATCTGAAATTAGTCCCTGACCAAAATGCAAAATAAGTATTTAGAAAAAATAGCATCAGACAAGAACAAAGATAAGTCTAAAGTTGTTTCAGCAGTAGGAGCCTCCTTGCTTGGAGGCTTTTCTGCGGGAGTAGCCGGTGGTGCCCTACAGCATGCAGTATCTAGAAAAGTTGTATCTGCAATATCAGCTTCTCACAGCGATTCTGGAGCAGATCACCACACCCTTAGAAAGTTTATGAAAGATAATGGTTTACATAAAACCACTACTTTCAATACTAGAAAGCACAATGTAGATAAAATGACTTTTTCAAAGAATCCTTTGGGAAAGATTTATAAACACTTAGCTAGTAATGACGCTCCTGGACCTGCGTTTCTACGTACCAGAGGGGTAGGTGCTCAAAAAGACTTTGTAGTAGGATTAAGAAATGGTGGAAAGACTGTTAAGAACGCTGACGTTCTAATGCATGAACTTGGCCACGCCAAAGACTTCCAAAGTTACGGAAAGCTTAAAGCGTTGGCTCCAATTGCCAAAATGCCCGGAGTAAGTAGTGTTGCTACCATTGCAGCTCTTTCAAATGACAAGACTCGTGATTACGCTCCAGCCGTTGCAGCTATTCCTGGCGCACTAACTTTAAGAGAAGAAGCTGCTGCTAATTACCATGCATACAAAGGAATTAAAGCCCACAAGGGAGCTGCCGCTGCTAATAAGTATGTACGCAAGCTTCTACCTTCGCAAATGGGCTCTTATGCTGTTGGGGCTGCAATCCCAGTAGCCGGTGCATATCTTGCCAAGAAAATTATGGACAAGTGGCATCCGAAGAAAGAGTCAAAATAAAGATTCGCCTGTAAAATAGAACTATGCTAACTAAACTAATCGATACGTCTTCTTTTTACCGTGAAGAACCACAGGTAACTATTCTCGATCCCAAAGATCTTACAGGCAGTCTTATTAAGCAGGCTACGGATTCTCGCATTCAAGAATTCGCTTCTAAACTAACGCCCATTCAGGGCAAGACGTATCTTCACATTCTAGCTATGGGTGCTGGAGAGTTTTATGGTGCAAACCGTAATGCTGACTACTTCCCAGAAAGTAACCTCATTGATTACCACAATACCTTTGAGACTGCTCCTGCCCATATTTTCAGAAACCACGTAAACAAAAATCCCGAAATCGCTATTGGTCAAGTTGTGTACTCTGTCTACAACGACAGAATGCACCGCGTTGAGCTTATCGCTGAGCTTTGGAACGACAAGGCTCCAGACATCGTTGATCGTATCGAAAGCGGTGACTGGCCAAAGACTTCAATGGCTTGCCGTACACCTTTCGATGTTTGTTCAATTTGTGGTAACAAAGCTCGTACCCGTGAAGAGTATTGTGAGCATCTAAGCGAACAGTTGGGTAAGGTTTTCCCTGATGGTCGTAAGGTAATGGCGCTTAACTTGGCTCCATTGCGATTCTTCGACATCTCTATTGTATTTCGTCCAGCAGACGTAACTAGCGCAGTTCTACAGAAAGTAGCATCTGAAAGCGAAGTGATTGGTTCAGTGGATGAGGCGCTAATGGCTGGTCTAAATGACCTTCCGTTACAGAAGAGTGCTACTCTTAAAAAGCTTTCAGAATTAACGAAGGAGATTGATGGCGATGTTGTATCTATCGATTCTAATCTTGATAATCTTGTATCACGAGTTAGTGATCCGCAAGGATCGGTTATCGATGTTCTTCGAAATTATAAGCTTAATGAGACTTTTAGTACCTTTGCTCATCTTGGCATTAGCCCTTCGATTGGTTTTCTCGCTGAACTGATTGCTAGAAAATTGATGGGTGAAGAAGGGCGCGGCATTGGCCCAATGGCTGCTGCATATTTTGATAAGGTTGGTCTTACTGCTATTCCCGAATTCGACCGTGATTTCGGTGAAATTACAGAACCCAACATCGGTATCGTTCATGCTATGCTTCCTCATATGCAGGATGCCTCGTATCTTCCACAGTATGTTGAGGAACGTGTATCGCTGAACAAACAGGCTTCGACTTACGGTTATGTACAGGGTACTAATGTTGGCTTTGTCGGCAACGGTCCTCACATCGAACCTACGATTTACGAAAAGTTCCGTGAACAGAATCTCAAGTCAGAAGAAGGGAATAAGTCAAGTTTGATGAAGATGCTTACTGCCATTGCTGCTATCGGCGGAGCTGCTCTAGCTGCTAAGTGGTACATTACCCAAGCAATAGAGCGGAAAATGAAAGAGCAAGAATTGAACAAGGCTTCAGATGGTGTTAAAATAGTTTTAGTTAAATCTGCTTCTGACTATAAGCTGACTTACAAACTCGCCAAAACAGCGATGGTTAAGTTGGTTCAGAAGAAAAAGAATTGACCTAAGATTTTCGAAAGGCTACAATTCAACGTAGCCCTATTAAAAAAGGATATTAGTCATGATGAGTTTCACTCTAGACGGTCTTCTTAATGATCTGCAAAAAGAAGCTGGCCTCCATAAAGTAGCTAGTGAAGATACAGAGAAAGAAGAAAAGAAAGATGAAGATAAGGCAGAAAAGGCTATCGACAAAGCTGACAAAGATGTAAAGGAAGCTAAGGAAGAAGTCAAGGACGCCAAAGAGAAGAACGATGCTGATGAACGTGTCAAAGAAGCTGCGGCTAAAGGCGCTGACTTAGCAAAAGAAGTAATGCAAAAAGTTGCATCCATTAAACTTGATCAAGTTAAACCAGAGGATACTATGAACAAACAAGCTGCTGACGCAGGCAAGGCACTAGCCGAAGCTCTTCTTGAAAAGCTGGCTTCAGTAGGTGACCAAAATACCGTTAACGGTATTGGTAATGCTGTACCGAACAAGACACAACAAGATCTTGCAGCTCAAGTAGCTGAACAAGATGCTATCATCCAGAACCAACCCGGCACAGACGGCAAGGGTAATGGTGGTACAATCAACCAAATCTTCGACGCAATCGTTGCTGACGCAATGGCTCGTGGCGCTGCTCCAGTTGATCAAAATCCTGCTCCTGGCGTTGCTAAGGATGAAGGCGCACAAATCGGTGCACAAGCTCCTAACCAAGTTCAAACTGGTGGTTGGGTAACGGCTGGTCAAGAAAAGGCTGCTGCAGTTTCATCACTCGTAGAACAAGGCTTTGAATTTGACGATGCAGTAAACATGGTCAAGGAAGCTGCTGAAGAAATCGAACGTGAAGAAGCTTCACAAGTTAAGCAAGCTGCACTGTCACACTTCATCGAAGCTGGCTTCGATTTTGACACCGCAGTAAACTTGGTAAAAAAGCTGGGCTAACGAAAGAAGCGGGTGTCCTGCAACTAGCGGGTAAAGTTCCAGGCACTTCGTTAGCTCAAAAAGTCACACGTATTCCAGGCTCAGGTGGGGGTCCCAAGAATGTTATGGGTGCTCCACGCACACTGAATAAGGCTAGGGTCGCAGCAGCGGCCACTGGCGCAGGAGTCTTAGGTCTAGGTGTTGGCGCCGCAGTACAAAAGAACAAAAACCAAGAAAAACAAGCTGCAGTAAGTCTTCTGGTAGACTCAGGTCTGGATTTTGAAAATGCAGTTGATCTAGTAGAAAAGAAGGCTTCTGAGTTAGAAAAAGAAGCTCTTCTTAGTGCACTAAGTGGTTATGCTGGATCCAAAAAAGGTGATAAAGTAGGTGGTACCTTGTCAGGATTCGTAACCGGTACTGCAGGTGCTGTAGCAGGTGTTCATGCAGCTGGACTTCCAGGACTTGTTGCAGGATCTGTCGGCGGTGGATACCTTGGCGGAAAAGCCTACTCGGCAATCAAAGGTGCTCTAGCAGACAAGAAACATAAATCTAAAGCAGACTAACTAGCTTGATTTTATAAAGTAAGAACCCCTCTGTATCCTCGATGTAGAGGGGTTTTTTATTAGGTAACTATGAACAAATATCTTGAAAAAATCGCTAGTCTTAATTTTGACATGGACACTCAAGGTCGCATCAAATCGGCTGGTATGATTGTCAAGAAAGATGTAAGCCTAGGGAAAGTAAAAGAACCAGCGCCTATTACGGCACCTGGTTCAAAACTGATACGGGGAGCTAAGACTCTCTTTACCAGAGCGTTGTATAAAGCTGCGCAGGATTTAACACATAAACAAGAGCTGGTCAACACTGGCGTAATCGCTGGTTTGGGCACAGCTACAGGCTTTGGTGCTCATAAGCTGATGAACTCTATGCCTAAGGTATTCGGGCAAGGTGCCAAACTTCACAACGCTAAAATTATGGCGTTAAGTGGAGCAGCTGGTTTAGCAGCAGACTATGCTGGTGTTAAACTAAATAAACAGATTAACAAACATGTCCAATAAGTACTTAGAGAAAGTTGCTGAAAGTTATCAGGTTAAGCCTCACTCAGATGATAAGAAGTTTTTCAATATCAAAAGCGTGAATTTGGATAAATCTGACTTTAAGAAATACCATGAAGCCAAAGGCGTACATCCCGGCATAGCTTTAGGCTCGATGGCAGCTGCAGGATTCGCAGGTGCTAAAGCTGGCACTTCTCTAGTAGAGGCTGCTCATAGAAAAATGCTCTCAACTGGAGTGCCAGAAGGTTTTTCTAGAGAAGCTTTACTTGCTGGAAAAAAACTTGGAAAATTTAACGCAGGTCTCATCGCCGGTTCTCTAGGTGTTACTTTAGCTGGTAAAATTTCTGGGCATATCGATCACAATAAGCGCATGGCTAATGCAGGTTTTAGCCCGCTCCATAGCAAAAAGACAAATGACTAAACTATCAACAATCCTCAAAGACCACGCTGAAACAGTTCGTCTTGCAACTCCCGAAGCTGTTGCTATCGAACATCTTAAGCAAGCTGGTTTTAGCGATGCAGATGCTCGTTATCAAGTAGCTCAACATATCATGGAAAAAGAGGCTACGTCAGCTCTAGCTATGAAGGGCGTTGATCATGAAGAAGCTGTAAAGCTTGTTAAAGCAGCAAACATTAACGTTGCTGAACTTTCAAACTTCGTTCTTGAAGTAGATGAAAATCCAACGGTTGAACTTCTGCACAAGACAGCTGAATACGTTGATGCTCTAGAAGCCCAAATCGAAGGCCTGAAGGCTGAGATTGAGAAGCAGGCTACCGAACATCAAGTTGCACTCGATAGGGCTCTAGAAGTGCCTGTAGAGATGCCTGAGCAAATCACTAAGCTGGCTTCTGCCGCTCAGTTCACACAAGAAGATCTGGAACAACTCCAACGAGTCTCTCCTGAAGTTCTTCAGAAGGTTGCATCTGCAATGGATGAACCGTGGGGAATGGGTAATGGCGTAGGCTTTGCTCGTCCTAAGACTGATCCCCTTCTTGAATTCATGCTGAGCTAAATTTTTTAGCTAAAAATAATCGATTTCCCACACTACTATTTTTCCACATTAAAATAGAAATGTTGTGAAAGAATTTTGAGCCGAGTAGATATAGTCTTTACTCGGTTTATTTAAAAATAGAAACATATACAAGGAAATAAATATGTTAATGGAACGTAACGCAGAGATCATCCGTGGCTGGCCGTATGATGGTTCTCTAGAGCGTGTCGAGCCGATCAAGTCAGGTGTTACTCTGCAAAACGGCGACTGGGTTGCCAAGCAATCAGACAACACCATCGACAAGTCAGCAGCGGCAGCAAGTAATTCAGTCGGCCTAGTAATTGTTGGTAACGGCGATAGTAGCTCATCAGCTTACTCAGGTAAGGCAGTTGTTCTTTGGGGTAACTTCATTGCAAGCATCTCAAACTTCGCAGCAGGCTCATATCAGCCTGGTTCACCTGTTACTGTTAAAAGCGGTCAAATCGCTCTGGGTCTAGCTGGTACAGACCCTATTCTCGGTTTCGTACTTGACGTTGTTGCAGCAAGCTCAACGCAAACTGCTCATATTACAATCAAAGTATCGTAACAGGACAATAAAATGAGCGCATATAACACAGAAACAGTAAACGTACAATTCCTGAATCAATCTTTCCTAGACAAGATTGACCAAGGTCACACCAAAGAAGCTTCAGCTGCAATGTCAGCTTTCGTACGTCAGAAGCTTCGTGAAGACGGCTTTACCCGTAAGATTCTTACGCCAGTTCAAATCACAGCTTCAGAGCTTGATCGCCAACTGACTGAAGAACCAACGGTTATCGTTGAAAAGGAACCTGATTCAGTAGCTGCTACTGCTCCGTTCCTTGGCCGTCCGGAAATCCGTTACTGGAAGACACAACGTTACCCAGTTACATTCCAGAAGATCCAATCAGCTGACTTCCGTAAGAGCAAGTTCGAACTCGCTACATACCGTACCGACATTCGTACTATCCTTCAAGAAAACAGCGTTAAGGATATTCAAGAACAAGAAGACGTAAACTTCTATCAAAACATCAACGCTATTGCTACAGCAAACAGCAACGTTCACACCATCGCTGGTGGCTTTACAAAGGCTAACCTGATGGCTGGTATCAAGTTCATGCTTCTGAACAAGCTACCTGTTGGTTGTATCCTTATGACACAATCAATGTACGCTGATCTGCTGACTTTTGCAGCAACAGACGTAGGCTCACCGGCAGCATCAGCACTGTTCCAAGGCGAAGCGACTCTTGATAACTTCTTCGGTTACAAGATCATCACCACGAACAAGGCTAACATCCTCCCGACGAACCAAGCAATCGTTTTTGCTCCTCAGAACTACCTTGGTCAGTTCTATGAGCTTCAAGCTCCGACAGTCTTCCTGAAGACCGAAGCAGACATTATCGAGTTCCATACTTACGAAGCTGTAGGTGCTGGTATCGGTAACGTAAATGGTGCAGTTGTTCTAAACTTCTAATCACTCAGCGTGGTTAGAACTTCCGAGAGGAGGTGATCCCATCTAAAGACAAGCCGGGGTAAAATCCTGGCTTTTCTTATTTCTGAAAGTCTAAAAAAAGCCCAGTTGTTAGCTGGGCTTTTTTCTTTAGCGCATCGCTAGAACATCTTGATGAATCTGCTTCATCATCTTCTGAGTCATCATTGCGATGTTACCCATTTCAGTTGTCATTTCAGATGCCATGTCGAACTTCTCTTCCGTGTCGTAGAGAATTCTCATCATCGAATATATTTTGTCGGTGACTTTTTCATTGAACATCTCTTCTGCACGACGAGTGAAAATTTGCATGAACTTGTCTGCAAAATCTCTTTCACCTTCGTCAGCAAAGCCACTAGACTCCATAGCTATGAAAACTTGGCTTGCAGCATACGCCGCGCAAAGTGCATTGAGTTCTGCAGTCGTGAGTGTCTTAAGCTGGACGTAGGTAATGCCGTTGAGCGTCTTCATTGGTCAAACTCCTTAGTAAAATTATAATGTTTACTTCTAATATTCTTATACCACTTCACGCTTAGGGAATTTAAAAAAAGCCCGTCGTACTGACCGGGATTACGCTCTAGTCTCTTTTGAGACCTACTCTTCTGCAGAAAGCCAATACCCGTTTAGAGACTTTCGTCGTAATGTAGATTCTAACGAATTCAAGCTCTTCGTCTTCCGTTTTGAAGTTCTCTCGCTTCACTGCACGATCTACTTCCCTGACTAACGGGATGAAACTTATGAAACACACATTTATTACTGGTATTAATGATACGAGTACCACGAATACAACTCTCGGTATAATTTTTTCTAACGAGAGTTTCTTCCACGGAGCTACTTTTATAAGAACGTACGCAGTCAGTAGAACAGATACAGCGTACATAGTGTACAGCAGCGGTGCCATGAAATCCCCTTGGTAGAGCCCAGTTACTAGCTGGGCTGTGCATCGTTTTTTAGCGCTGCCTCAGAGCTATGAGGGCCAGCACTGCTGTAATTACAGATACCACCGCCACTGCTATGATCTTTGAATACAGTACCTCATTTTCACCAAATACGATTCTCCGTATTTCGTCTTGATCGGCCTGATCCATTTTGTTTCTCCGAAGACTACTTCTTAGCTCTCGGTGATAGCAGAGCGATGATCGCCAGCAGAGCCAGGATCGGAAATGCCACTGAGCGTTTCTTTTCAGCCATACTATTTTCTCCTTATTTTTTACGGTGGTCAGCAAGGAACATCACGATCTTCGCTCTTGTCTTATCTCTGTCAATGAAGTACTTTCTTTCGACATAGTCGAGGAAGTCTTCTATCAGAATGCGTATTGTAGTATCACTCATTCCGCTAGTCAGTGCATAGTCCAATCCTACTACGTGCTTTTTGATGAGCGGGTCTTTTTCACCCCACCTGTCTATCATCATCCGTATTGGGAGCGGTGCTCTCTTGACGATATCGGTCATCTCACTTATTTTCATCATATCCTCCAAAGAGGTATAGCTCGGAAATCCGCAAGAACTCCAGAATTGCTTCGGTCATAGTTTCTTCTTCTAGTAACACGATAAACCTCTATTGTTATTACTCTCCTTATACCAATCTGAAGCTTGATGTATTACTTCTCTATCTCTGTTAAAATACTCTTTGTAAATTAAAAGGAAACCAACATGGCAGGTAGTTTTAACAGATACCTATCCAAGACCCTCAAAATGATCGATCAAGTGTCGGGGAAGAGCGCAAAGGAATGGGCTACTAAGGCTCGTGTAATGCGCGAGGCTGAGGATACGGGACTTACAGCTCTTCGTGCTAAACGCAAAGCACAAGTAGAAGCTGGCCGTACATTCCAGACAAGAGTAAAGGTCGGAGTTGGTGGAGCAGCAGCTGTAGGTACAGGCATGTTTGGAGTACACAAGTACTTCCAGCACCAAGATCGTAAGATCATGGAAAAAATTGACAAACTGTACGGACAGAAATACAATACTTGAATCTAAGAAAGGATTAGCAAATGTCTAAAGTAGTTTTTAAGAATTTTTATCTGGTCAATAAGCTTCCGACCGGTCTTGTACTGAAAGCAGGGTATATCTCTATCAAGCAAGGCTCGTTCGTTAAGATTCTTGAATCAGATCTAGAACACCAAGATGTTCTCGATGCAGTAAATCGTGGTTGGGCAGAAGTTCACTCAGAAGAGCCTGATGTCAGCGATCTAGTAAAGGCGCCTGAACTGGTTGTAGAGCACGAAGGTTATCAAGGTATGACGGCTGAAGAACTGAAGGCTTCAAAGACTCCAGAAAAGAAGAGTACAGCAACTTCAGAGTCAATTGGCAAGAATACCGATGTAGTAGAAAAGGTATCAGAAGCAGCAGCTTCACAGATCGGTCAAACTGCTGAAGAAGCAAATGGCGTAGCAGAAACAGAGAAGGCTAAGCGTGGTCGTAAGGCTGCAGCAGAGTAAATAAATGTCCGTTAATCAAATCCTCACCCCGCAAGAAGTAAGAGAGTATACGTCAGACTATGCTGTCAACAATTACCTTATCGAAGGTGAGGAAATGACTGACACGTTTATTTCACTCTCTATGACACTAGCAGTGGATTCGTTTAATACGATTCCGCCAATTGGTGCAGTAGGCATTCAAAACTTCCCATCTAAATCAGTTCTTCTGTGGGGAACTCTTTGGCATGCATACCTCGGTAAAGCGTTGCTTTTAGCTCGTAATACTATGAACTACAGCGACGGCGGTCTTCAGATTCCAATCGAAGAACGTTCGCAGTTGTATCAAAGTTTAGCAGCAGGGTTTCAGCAACAGTTCACCGAAGCAGCTACAAAGCTAAAGATTCAGTTGAACATGGAAAGTGGTTGGGGAGAAGTACGAAGCGACCTCTCACTCATGCCAACTTGGTAATCAAACACAGTTCCAAACAAGGCCTCCTTCGGGAGGCTTTTGCTTTTAAAATAATGTCATGAACAAATATCTTGAAAAAATCGCTAGCGATGGTAATCTTGAAATCATTATGGATTTAACTCATAAACATTTTGATTCAAGTATGAAACCAGACCATGCCTTCTTCCCTAAGAACCGTGAAAATAAGGCTGCTACAACAATAGCTGGTAAAAAGTTGGTCGCAGCTATAGAAAGTAGATTCGGCAAAATCAACCCCGGTGATCATCACAAACTCACTACTCCGCGTAAAGTAGCTGAGTACTTTAAAAACAATACGCCCTAAACATGGCATTCAACTTCTCAGTCACCCCAGGGTTCTTAATCCAAACCGCTCAGTTGCCTCTTACAACGGCTAGGAGGGCTTCGGCTATCCAAGTCAAGGTCTACCCACAGTGGTACAAGCAGGCGACTGTAGAATGGTCCATACCGGCTTCCTGGGGTAACTGTGTATTTGATGTATACTTCTCTCAAATAGAGGATTCAGATTTTGTCAAAATCAACGCAACCCCAATCGTCGGAAACCACTTCATCGACACCACCCTCAGAGAAGAGTCCAAATTTAATCATGGATACTACGTCGTTGAAGTACTTCTTCTCGACAAGGGTAGTATCGCCCTTAGATCCGACCCCGCTACCTGGAAAACGTTCCAAAGAAGCTGGGTAACTATCCGCAGCATGGAAATCCAACGACGTGAGTATTGGCTTCTGTCAAGGTTCGGTGGAATTAGTTCTTATCTATTTAGGCGCAAAAACTATGGTAAACGTTGTACGACTTGCTGGGATCCTGTGCATGAGCATACGACCCGCGATAATTGCCCTAATTGCATCGGTACTAGTTTTGAGGGCGGATACTTCACTCCTGCAAAGATCTTCTTGCAGTACGATCCAACCCCAAACAACCTCACCAAAAACTACCTTGGACAAGACGAAGAGAATGTAATTGGAGCGTGGACAATTTCCATGCCAGATATTCGTCTTGGTGATGTTATAATTCGTAGCGGAGATTGGAGTGGATATGAAGTTACTAGAATCGCTACTACAGAGTTACAGGGTAACGTTGTAAGACAAATGCTGACCCTTACTCAGCTAAGCAAGGGAGCTGTCGAGTTCCAGCTAGTGACCAGAGATCTTCCAGACTTTCCGTCACAATACTTGGATTCGTACTTACCATGATTTTTAGCCCAGTTAATTTAAGCGAATTGATCCTGCAACCTCTTCGCTATTACTTCTCCCAGTACACAGAACAGTCAACGTTTTTCTGGGACGCAGACGAAAAGAAGAGGACGATTGAACTGGACTATATGAATAACCTTCATAAGATTCCATTTAATGAACGTCCCCGAGTATTGGTTGATCGTGGTGCATATAATGTTGGTAAGTTCTCGCTTACCGATAATATGTCTTCTGCAAAGACGATGAATCAAACTATGGGCTTACACGATATTGAGAACTTCATTCTCTATAGCGGTCAAGCTGAAATCATAATTGAAGCAACTCAGCTTGGTAGTTGTGAAATTATTACGGATATGGTGCAGCACTTCTTGCTGTGGACACGACCTTATCTGTGTAGTACCCAAGGCTTCAAAGACTTCGCTTCTCCTATGACGGTTAGTAATTGTGACCTCGATGGAAGTTCAGAAGGCAAAGAGAAATTCAGAGTTACAATTGCAGTGCCTTGGATGCGTGAAGAACGCTGGTCAGTTAAGAACGACAGTATCAAGATCAAGAACTTCATTTTGAATCTTCAGCCTGAATAATTCTGCTAAAATATCAGCATAATGTGTCAAGAATTCGGCTCGTAGTCAAGTGACTGCGAGTATCAAAAAATCCTTTTAGGAAATAAATATGTCATATGTCGTTCCATCAGTACTAGTTTATCAACAGCTCCAAAGCTCTGGCGGCGTTGCTAACGTTACTCCTGATCTGGAAGTATGCCTAATTGGACCCGCATACAACGTAGTGAGCTACGTAGCAGGTTCAAATGCATCCCTTATCCAAACTGCAGCAGTTCCAGCAGTAAACGCAATCGGTAGCATGACCCTTGGTTCAGCAGTAGTTACTTTTACTACTCCTGTTCCTTTCGCTATTGGTGACGTTCTACTTATCCCTGGTGCTTCTACAACAGGTAGTACACTTAGCGCAACTGTACTTTCAGTGTCTGGCCTTACTGCCACGACAGATACTGCTGCAGGTACAACTGTAAGCAACGTAACAGTAACGAAGACTGCTGTTATCAGCAACTCAGGTGTTGTAAATACCTTTGGTCTTCCTTCAACTCAACCTGGCCAAGTAGTTGAGCCAGACTCAGTTCAGGTATATCTGAACAACGCAAAGATCGAAACCCTTGTAAGTGGCTTCCTGGGATATTCAGGCGCAAATCAACTTGATATCTCTACGCCTACCGGCACAGGTACAACTTCAGCTGGCTCAGCAAGCGTAACCGCAGTTACTAACGCTACTCGTTTCGTAGTTGGCGATGTTATCTCTATCGCTGGTGCAGGCGCAGCAGGTGCTGCTCTAGTTGCTACGATCAGCAACATTTCAGGTACAACGTTCACAATCTCAGCCCAAGCTGGTACTGCTACAACTGGTGCAGCAATCACTAAGGCTACGCTTTCAAACGTTAACCAAACAACTTCAACTCTTCTAGTTGAACCAGGTGATGCTATCGATATCGCTTACACGAACACAAGTTCAGTAGCGAAGGTATTCAGCACGACCGTAACCGCTGTTGTTAATCCGACTTCAACTCTGATTACCCTGAACACTACAGACGTTCTACCGGCTGACCTTAGCGTTCAAACAACTGTTCCTGGTGCTCTTACTCAAGGCGCAACAAGCGTCACAGTAGCAAGCGCAACTGGTATCGCAATCGGTGATACGATCCTTATCCGTGGCGCAGGTGCTAACGGTGCAGACCTAGTTGCAAACGTATCAAACGTAGCTACCAACGTTCTTACCATCAGCCCCGCTGTAGGTACAGCAGTTGGCGCAGGCGCAGTAGTAATCAAGAAGGCTCTGTTCACTGTTAAGACTCGCAAGATTTATAACAACCAGCTTCTTCCTGCTGTAAACCCAAGCACAAGTACATCAAACTACGATGCTTCAAACGCTCCTACAACTGGCCAGATCTCAATCGAACCTAATCCGTTCGTAATTTACGGTCGTGTTGTTAGCGGTGAAGTTCACTTTGCTTACCGTGCTCTTCGTACAGATCTTTCAGGCGCTATCCAAGTTCTTACGACAACTGGTGACATCGAAGGTATCCTTGGTGATACTTCTGATCAAAACCCGCTTGGTCTGGCTTCAGTAATTTGCATGGCAAATACTACGACTCAGATCAATGTAATCGCAGTACCGAGCGATGACCTTATTGGTTATGAAACCGCTCTTGAACTTGCTGAAGGCCATCGTCTTTACGCACTAGTTCCGCTTACACAAGAAGTAGATATTCTTTCAGCATTCCAAGCTCACGTTGATCAAATGTCAACTCCTCAGGAAGCTGCATGGCGTATCGCTCTGGTTAACACAGCAATTCCTACGAGCCAAAACATTGGTCCGTACTCAAGTGGCTTCGTTAATGCAAACGGTGGAAACAACACCATTACTGTTATCAACGGTAACTACGTACTGACAGCCTCAAATGCTACATTCATGTCAGACGGCGTTGTTCCTGGTGACTCAGTTATTGTTACTGCTGCTACTGGCACTCCTACCCAAGTTGGTTCACTACAAGTACAACAAGTACTGAATAACCAACAAGTAGTCGTAGCTGCTACTGGTACTGCAACTGCTGTTAGCTACTACGTTGGTCGTACGCTGAGCAAGGCTCAAAAGGCAACTGCTGTAGCTGCTGCTAGCACAACCTTCACCGACAAGCGTGTGATCCACGTTCAGCCGGATACAGTTGGTATTACCGTAGATGGCGTTGTTAAGTATCTGCCTGGCTACTACCTATGTGCCGCCCTTGGGGGTATGGTTGCGGGTTTCCCAGTACAACAAGGTTTCACCAACGTTGGTGTTGCAGGCGTTGCAGATCTGAAGTTCTCAAACTTTTTCTTTACGAGAGCACAGATGAACACAATGGCCGCTGCAGGTACATTCCTGTTCGTACAAGAAACGCAAGGTTCAATTCCTTTCGTTCGTCACGAACTGACGACAGATGTGTCAGTACTTGAATTCCGTGAACTATTAGTTGTTAAGAATTGGGACTTTTTATCGTACCTATACCACGATCAGCTTAAGAGCTTCATTGGTAAGTGGAACGTTACTCCTGATAGCCTTAACACTCTTCGTCAAACGATCATTTCTGTTTCAGAACTGGTCAAGGGTCAAAAACTTCCGAAGATCGGTTCACCGCTGCTAAGTTACAAGATTGCAAGTCTGGCTCAAGATCCTAACAATAAGGATCAGGTCATTATCAATCTGAATATCAGCGTAGTTTATCCAATGAACTACATTAATCTCTTCTTGATTATCTAATCGAGTTGATTAAGCTAAAAAAAGCCCGGAGAAATCTGGGCTTTTTTGTTTGTGGGTACTTGAGTTGGGATTGGAATTTTAGTAATATAGTAGTATGAAACTACTTTGCAACGAACAAGATTTGAACGCAGCAGGCGTCTACAAAATAACTAATACTGTAAACGGTAAAATTTATATTGGATCCAGTCAGTGTTTTAAAGAAAGACTTAACAAACATGTAAGACTTCTTAAAAATGGTAAACACGTTAATGCACATCTACAATCTGCGGTTTTAAAACACGGATTGGAAGTATTTCATTTTGAGATACTAGAAGTAACGAACCTTGAAAATAGATTCGAAAGGGAACAGTTTTATATGGACTCTTTGAAAGTATGTGATGATACTGTTGGGTATAACATTTCCCCTACGGCGAATGGCATGACTGTAATTCCGCAAGAAGTACGTAGTAAAATTTCAAATGCCTTAAAGGGAAAATTTGTGGAAGAGAAAAAAGCTCTTTGGAATAGACCCGGGTATAAAGAATGGTACAAAGCCCATCTACAGTCCATTACTAAATCGGAATTACAAAAAACGACTATTAAAGAAAACGGCTTAAAATACAATAAAAATTGCATGGTAGTAAAGTCTGAAGTGGAATTAAGCACTTTGATTTCAGACTACATTGATGGTACTAATTTGATGGCTCTATCAGATAAATATGGTCATTCCAAATCTGCAATTTCTAGAATTTTCCAAGCTCCTACTCCTCCTTTGTACGAAGAACTTTTGACTAAAATAGGATTCGAGGGGAACTCGATCAAAGACTTACGTAAGCCTGAGATTCAGGCAAAACTTCACTTAACTCAGGATTAAAAATATGGCAGCAGATGCTACTAATGACCGCCTAACGACCGTACAAGAAGCGGGGTTTGGATTAGGGTGGGACTGGAAGAACGAGTATATCTCGAAGCTTAACCAGGATGGCTACGAACGCTTTTCACAATTTTCAGCTTCACCGGACACCACAGCTCTTTTCGCTGGTCCAGCACGTTTCACAGGCCTCTCAGGTGGCGTTGGTGATCTAGTGCCTATCGGTCTAACCGATAACATTCAGATGAGCGCAGACGCAGGTCTAGCACGTCTATTCGAAGTAGGTTCAAATCGTTCATTCTTCACACGTGGTAAGACACAACATGCTATTTCACTTAGCAAGTTTCTCGCTGACCAAGGCAACGTTCTGTTCGCTCTTTCACAACAAGCTTATCGCCCTGCAATGAACAATGGTGGTTTCGGTTCAGCAGGTGCTGATTCCCCGAACACATACATTCAGATGAACCTTGACTCAGAAACGTTCGCAGTACCGTTTGGTCTTCTGATGGTATTCAAGACTCGTGGCGGTGGTTCAGATGGTTTCGGCCAAGCTCTTGCCGGTCTGTACCTCGAATACTGTATGTTCCAAAACTACAGTTTCGCAGTTGCAAGCGCACAGCCTGTAATTGCTGAAAACGTCTCGATTCAATTCGACCGACCAGTTCCAGTAAGCTTCAACGGATAAAAAAAGGCCCTGAGAAATCGGGGCCTTTCTTCTTTACATGTGCTTCCAGACCTTAGAGGTCTTTCTGAAGACGATGTAGTAATTCCCCAACAGTCCCATAAGGAACGCTGTCATCCAAATAGGATCAGGTTGCACTTCACGTGCGATCAACCACAGAATGATCAGATACGGGACTTGAATCAGTATCGTGAACCACCGAGTCATGTAGAACGGAATGTTACCGTTGAACATTTCTTTAAGACTGATATTCGGCAAATCCTCCACCAGCTCAAATACTTTCCTGTATTTCATCTGAGCAAATATGTTCAAGATGATTGAGAAGAACGACACAGCGATGAAGCCGTAGAAACTGAACAGGCAGAATTCGTGCACGGTCTTACTCCTGAATAGGTTTTAAAATCATTGTTATTACCAATTTTCTTATACCAGATTCAACATTCGAAAATTGAAAAAGAGCCCGGTGATATCTGGGCTTAAGTACTACTCACCCTACCACGGGTCTCTCTCAGGCTATTGCACCTCGTACTGGGAACTTACGTGCCAGTCGGTGTTCGTCTCTTGCAATGGCCTCGTCGATACAGACAAGTGCTGCCTCTAAGTCTTTTACTCTCTTATCTCTATCTGATGTGCACGCTATCCGCTGGATTTCTATTTCTATTCCCTTTTTCGCCCCCGTTATAATATTTTCCAAGCAGTGACCTTTCATCACGCCGAATGCTTCAGTAGGTTGCCCTTCCACTTGCAGTAACTCCAATCGAACTCCCGGAATCTCGAATGAGATCAGCACGGACTTTCCATTGGTCCCGTATCTTGTGCGAACGTATCTGTTAGACATTTTGGTCGCCCTCGTAAGCGTAATGTGGTTTTTAACTACAATATACTTATACCAAAATAATCCTTCCAGATGCTAAAAAAGACCCAGTGTTACCTGGGCCTTATTCTACCTTACCACTCCAAAACCGGAGTATGAATGAATTCGAAATGAGCACTGAGAAGTTTCAAGTACACCCCCATGCTCATGCCCAGCACTTCGTTGCAGACCGTGAAGAGGGTCATTGCAGCTGTGTATGCAAGGCGATAGTTCAACAACGAATCCTTATCGTTGTAAACTTGATGAAGGTTCTTACGACCTTCTAGCGTGTGCATTGCCCCAACAAACTTCCTGAGAACCATTTCATTGACGCTCAGATTCTGGTTCTCAGTTTTTTCCAGGAAACGAATTTGACTTGCCATGTCTTGATTCCTTAAATCAGTCTGTGTTAAAATTAGTTTACACTTGCGAAACGAGGGATTCCCCGTCCCACTTTAAGAACAAATACAAGTTTCTACAAGATCTTGGTTGTTTCGCTCCTTTCTACCAAGAAGTTCAAACCCGGTGCAATGCCGGGTTTTTTGTTGCTCCCTTACACGAACGATCCCGCTCCTGCACTTACCTTGGCGACTGTGCCATGCGACACTTGCGTCTTTTTCCTCTCTGCCTCCTCGAAGTCCATGTTGCGACGAAGAGTAGTCAGATATTCGACGGCCTTGGGAACACTGTACGCATGTACATCGCACGGACCACGAGTTACAGCATCATCAGTGATACTGTCGTACGTGTGTTCACCGTTCTGCTCAGAGACATATCCGGTCTCTTGCCAGTCGATTGCGATGACGCGTTTGCGCCAGCCAATCTTGATCGTGCCATACTGCGTGTCCATCAACCACCACGGCGAGGACTTGATAAGCTCGACATACGCTTTGGGCCAGTATTCATTTTCGATCTGGGTCGTCTTCTTGACATCAAACCCCGCCAGCAGGAACATCGACTTAACTTGATCTTCACGCATGATTTAGCCTTATATGAAACGGGTTATTGGAACTTTGCTTCGAACTCTTCAAGCATACTGCAAATGTCTGCTTCTGTAACTTCTCTGGTGATCAACGAGGTGTCAATCATGAATTCCTTGTTGAACCCAGTTTCCTTCTCTCCGTACCCTTGATACCCGAACGGATTCCTGATGACTCTGGTGTTGCCGATCTTTTCATCCATAGCAACATGGCTGTGACCGTGAATCCAGACATCAGGAGATTTTTCAGATTCGAGGATATGATCCAACGCGCTGAAATAGCCACAGTTGGCACTGCTGTACTGGTACTGTTTTGCTACTGCCCGGAACGAAGGGCCATGATGAGTAATAACGACTTTCTTGTGATCCTTGAAATTTTCTGACTTCAAGCACTCTTCAATGAATCCAACCATGAACTCATGCTTCTGGTTAGTGAAGTCAGTCGTAAGACTCGGACAATGTCTGAAATCTGCCATGAAGTGCTTGACGATATCTGCATTGATTGGATTCCACAGATTCGTCCAGAGAGTTCCGCCGATAAAGAGGACGTCATCAATTTGACGATAATCCTCATTGAGAACAGCGACGTTAGGCATCCCTGAAAACACTGTCTTTAGGTCCTTAACGAGACCTCTACAATCCTCTGAGCCCCAGTATTCATGGTTACCTGGCACATAAAGGATACGTTTGTACACATCGGCCAGTGCTCGCTTGAGAAGGCCTATGTTGCGCCATTCACACATGTCTCCTGCGAACACTATTACGTCTGCTTCTGGATTGATAATGGAATGCAGTACACCTTCCCACTGCTTACCTTCCAGACAATCTAGATGCAAATCTGAAATAGGTTGAACTTTCAAAATACCTCCTTGGGGTGAAAGACTTATTCTATAATACTTATACCAAATTGAGGTATAAATGATGCTTAACAATCCGTCTAAAATTGACAACACTTTTGATGAAGGTACTGTAACAGAAGTCGATCCAATTCGTTCCTTCTGTAAGGTAAAAACTCTTCGTGGACAGAACCTAGACCAGGTTCAATGGGGTCAACCGTCAGGTGGATCGAGTCGTGCTGGTGACAGAGTAACGCCTGTGATGGGGGATAGGGTTGTTGTCATGCATGGTCTTGGATATCCATTAATTATTCTATTCCTACCTCGTACGCAAACCTCTGATAGTGCGTTTCCTATCAATATCGATACTGGCACTTTAGCAGTAGACACGGGTAATTTCAGTCCAGAAGGTGTAAATGCTATTAACGACGTTAACAAAGCTGGAGATTTATCTGTAGGAGATCGTGTCATTGCCTCTAGCGGAGGTGGTATACTAGCGGTACTTAGAGGGGGCTCTCTATTAATGAGAAGTTCACGATTGGCTGAGATCTTTATCTCTAAGTGGGACGATGTTGTACGCATTGTTTCTCGTAACTTTGAACACTTTACTGATGTGAGTTCTGACATCGTTAAGAATATCAAAGGTCGAGTATATCGATACACAGGATACGCAGCAACATCTGATGCAGCAAAGATAGAGAACTACGGATACAACCTGTACTACGGTGATGTTGCTTTAGCTCAGGCTGTAAAGACTGGTTATCAAAATGCAGGTGCTCCTCCTGCAAGTTCTTCAATCATTTTCAGGGAAGAAGTTCCAGCCGGTTCAATGTATCGAATTGTGGATGGAGTATCAGGAGCAGTAACTCAAGTAGTAGGACAGACAAAGATATACCAAGACGGCACTAAGGTTACGGTTGACTTTGGGGGGAACCACATCGCCACTTGGGATGGTTCTCAAATCAAACTTGATTACGAAGGGCAACAAACTGTTACAGTTAACGGTAGCGTCATTGACCTAAAACATAGTAGTGGTGCCGAAGTCAATCTTAGCAGTGATGGCGCAAAAACAACGTTTAACGGTCACTTCGTTAATGTCACATCAGGTGGCGTTCAAATGGGATAATTTATGTTTACTAAATTTTTAAGTTGGCTCGGTTCACTTTTCAGAAAGAGCCAAACAGATAAAGGAGAGGTTGTGAGAAAGAAGATTCAGTTTATTTTGAAGTATAGAGAAAATGCCTACACAGATGAAGGTGGGTACTGCAGTACAGGGATGTTAGAAAGCGGTTTGTTTAACAGCGCACGATTCATGGTTGACATGCTAAATGATCATCCAGACATGTTCGAAGCAGAAATCGTACACGTAGAAGACAACAACGGTATTGATAGAGAAGTTACTAGATACAAACCAGACATTGTAGTAATCGAAGCATACTGGGTAGTTCCAGAGAAGTTTGAAGTTCTGACAAAGCTACATCCAAAGGTTAAGTGGGTTATTCGCAATCACAGTAAGTCACCGTTCTTGGCAAATGAAGGCATTGCGTTTGATTGGTCAATGAGATACACAGACTATCCTAACGTTTACGTTTCATCAAATGCAGAAAATACGAACAGCGAAATCGCTCAACTAGTGTATAACCATCATGCCGATTGGTCACTAGCACAAGCAAAAGAACGCTGCCCGTATCTTCCTAACTACTACCCTATCCAGAAGTTGAAGTGTGATCGTCACGATTATAAGCCTCACAACCAAGAAGTTCATATCGGATGTTTCGGTGCAATTCGCCCTCTGAAGAACCATGTAATCCAAGCACTTGCTGCAATCAAGTTTGCTGATCGTATTGGTAAGAAGTTGTTCTTTCACATCAATAGTACTCGTCTTGAGAACGCTGGCTCCAACCAGGTACTTAAGAATCTACAAATGATCTTTAATGGCATTGATCATGAGTTAGTTGAGCATTCTTGGATGAAACATGCTGACTTCATCAAACTGATCGGCACAATGGATTTTGGCCTACAAGTATCTTACACTGAAACTTTCAACATTGTAACTGCTGATCAAGTTTCTCAAGGTGTACCAGTAGTTGTTTCTGATGAAGTAGATTGGGTAGATGGCTTATTCCATGCGGATCCCAACGATTCAGATGACATTGCTGAGAAGTTGTTTATTGCCAACATCTATGCTCGTGCTCAAGGTTGGGTGTATAAAAATCACAACAACCTCGATAGATACAATGAAAAAACTGAGAGACAGTGGATTCACGAAATTCAACGTCTAACTGCGAAAAGCTAAAAAAAGCCGGGTTCAACCCCGGCTTTCTATTTGGTTCCTAAGAAGTAATCATGGGTACTACGTTCGTTTCATTGCAGTGTACGAGTCCATCTACTGCACCGAGATGTGGATTTATGCGGTCCATTTCAACTCTCCCTGTTTATACTACGGTTAAGAATAACTTCTTACTGCGGTAGTACAGGCCAAGCTCCGGAAGCAGACTACAGTTCTTTTACCCAGAAGAACTAGTCAGAAAAAACTGGCAAAGCTTTCGTAATGGCGGATACGATTACTTTACGGTGTTGCTGAGTCTAGCGACATAAATACTTTTACGCTTTCTCAATGGCGATAGGATCACTTGATTGCTTGCCCATATCGACTTCTTTTAGCTTTGACTTTAAACGAGCACCAGCTGTGGGATTCAGCTGGCCGAACCAGTTCAACCGCCCCATGAGTTTACTGTAAAACAACTCTGCACTGATTCCGGCTTTGGCGGCCTCCGCCTCAATTCCGTTCTTGTTGCAGTTGTAAACCATAGCCCTGAGTTTGTTACGCTCAGATTTTTGCAGATTGACCTTGACGTTCACAACGGCTCCGCATACATACTGCCGTTGGAAATGGCGCATCACTTTAGTCTTGGACTTATTTACCCTGAATCGGTAACGCCCAACTTCAGTTGATACTTTGCGAAGGATCTTTCCAACAATACCTTTCCCTAACTTCTCTCGCGTTTCTGCATCCATCGAGATCGTGATGTCGTCAGCATAGATGCTGAGTGTCAGATTGTTTTCATCACAGAACTCTTTGATAGCAGGACCGAATGTCAGTGCAGTAATGATGTTACTGATCTTTGGACTGGTCAAGGCTCCTTGTGGGACGAATGACTCATAAGTACAAAGTTCTGACAATGTTCTAGCCGGTGCTTGACCGAAGCCAAGATGCTGGAACAAATCGAAAAGCTGGTATTGCTTGATAGAAGTGAAAAAATCCTCTAGGTCGATACTCACGACCATGTCCTTACCCACATGGCTTTCGGCCATTTTAGGAATACTCCTGCCCTTCTCAAAAGCATGGATGTATTCCGGTACCTCAATTTTATCCAGTATTTGGGTTAGGATCTTATACTGGACAACACGCATCAAGCTGTCTGGATTATGCAGGATTCTGTATTTCGTAATCGGCCCCCTCTTTCGCAGAGAAAGAATCGAGTAGTGCTCCGATTTGTTCTTCCCAAGCAGCGTTAGCATCTTCGATGATTTCCACCGAAGCTTCTCTGACAGATCCTTGTTCGACTGGATGCTGAACGGCTTGACGTAGGGCCTTAATACTAGTTGTTCCTGAATTTCCATTTGCTTGTTCTCTTTTAGCTACTGCAACTTCTCTTGATTTCCGAATTACCTGACGCATAAGATCTTGGACGGTTACGTGATACGGCTTTTTGTTTATGATCACGATACCTTCCATTAAGACCGGCGGTGCCTTTTCAAACCGCATAATACTATCGCCGTCAGTGAACGGCTTGACCTTGATAGGATAGTAGTTATACAGCAGCCCTGTTTTAACGAGATAATAGTTGTTCTTAATCTCTAGGGCAGGCGATGACATCTTTGGAACGTTCTTCGAACTAGTGGACGAAATATCCATTGTTGCATCCGAAATTAATGTAGGTAGTTTCTACCTACGGTTTCTAAAAGAGCTAAGCGGGAAGGTTAATACGCTTCTTTATCGCTCAGCTTAGTTGCGAAGTCATCGAGAACGTCCATAACGCTATTAACGATACGAAGGACGATCTTGACAACTCGGACAACCATGACGAGCTTCTTTAGGAATTTACCCATAGCGATCTCTCCTGATTAGTCTGTAGGCTTGACTAAAAAGATTGGTCGCTGCTTCCGGAGTAGGGTAGTGCCCTGTAAGATGCTTATACCAAAAGATCTGTTTTTGTTGATGCTAAAAAACAAGGCTTTGTGGGCCTTGTTCTCCTACTTATGCAGCAAGTCCTTTACAACGCAAATGGACTTCATGGATTGAGTCTACAACATCCTTGGATTCTTTGAGCCCCAAGTTTCCTTTAACTTCACGGACGAGCTTAATCGCCTTAACCCTGTCTGCACTCTTACCGATTTGATACTCCAAATCCCAAACGTACAAAATCTGTTCCACGAGCCAGTTGGGAAGATCGATAGAATCCGGGGTCCTAGTCAACTCAGGGATGATACGGTATTCAACGCGGTGATTACCTGCAACAACGTCTTTAAGCAAAACCGGTTTGAACAAGTCCGAACGATATGTGCTCATGTCTTTGGTCCTTAAAAAAGGTTGTAGTTATCTGTACTTTACTTATACCAGTTTCTATCTTCAAAATTCAAAACGGGGCACGTAGCCCCGACAAGATTACTCTAACCAGCCTCGTAATTTGAGTTCTGAGGTGAGCCAGTTATAAGCTTCGGTTACGACTCTTCCATAGTCTTCTATGAAATGTGCATTTTCCGAGTGCGGGCCGAAATCATAGTCTTTGCCTTCGAAAATGAAATAGCCAAGAAAAGGGAGATGACTGAACCATGTAGCTGCGTTGGAGAGGTAGAAGTGTTTATTAGTTTCCCACTCTAAGAACGTAGTACCTTCCGGAGGATCTCCAAGTACATCTTGGATGAGTCCGTCAAATATGGTGACTAACGCAAAGTGGCCATCGACCCTGATTACCTGCAATTGGTCTTCAAACGTATGTTTAGATTTCATGTAGTTTCCTTGGTCGTGAGAAGGCACTACTGGGTGTTACTATCCTTCTTATACCAAAAACTGGACACATGTCCAGAAATGTCCAATTTGTCAAAAACCTCGGATCCTTACTGGGTAAGGCTTTGCGGGGAGCGTGTCCAGTTTGTCCAATTTCTCTAAAAAAAACTGGACAGCTGAAACCTAAGCCCAGTAAGGCTTTGCGGGAGATTGTCCAGTTTTTTGGCCTTTTTTCCAAAAACCATACCTCACTTTCTATTTGAGAAATAAATTTACCAAAAAAGAAAAACATAGGGTTTCCACTAACAGTCCAGAAAACAGGGGGTACTATATATATATTTATATTTGAACTTTTAAAAAATATATTTATATATAAGAGAGTGGGGTAACAGTTTTGCTAGTTTTTTATTTCTAATAGAAAGTGAGGTATGGTTTTTCTGAAAACCTCGAAAAAACTGGACAAAATCGCTGTGAGCCTTATCCAGTATGGGTTTGAGCCTGTCCAGTTTTCTAAAAAGTTTCTGGACAAACTGGACACACTGCCTGCAAAGCCTTGCTGGGCTTGGGTTTCAGCGTTTCGAAGAAAATGGACATTTTTGGACAAAACTGGACACGTCCAAAAACTTCTTGTTTAACTCCCCCTCTTTACAAGGTCAGAATACTCTTGGATTGGATTACAGCCTCTAGGAGCCTCTGAGAGGGCCTAGTGAGTAGCCGAGTAGCACCTGACCTCTAGAAGCCTCTTAAATCGTCTCTAATAGAGTCAGATTCTTTTAACACTAAAATCGTTGACATAAGATCTTGAGTGATAGAGAATCGGATGATAATCAAATACAAAGAAAACGCTATGAACGAAGCTTCTATTCTTTCGGGGTTCACAATGAACGACATCCAAGAGATGATCGATGAGAATCCTTCTCTCCGTGGATTCCTACAAGGGTATCTCGCTGAACGTGCATTGAAGACTCAGATCTTGGGTATTCCAGGAGTAACTTCCGTAACCAAGATTCAAGACAGAGATTCAGACAAGGGTGACTTCAGAGTTGTGTACAAAGGTGTACCTCTCTCAATTGAGAGCAAGTCGATAGTGACTTCCTCAGTTAAAGAAGACGTTCTCTCACAGAATTGGCAAGGTACAGTAGCTGTCAAGAACACAGACAAGAGAGAAGTTACTGTTGAAGGTGTTGGAACTATTCAGACTACAAAGCTTTATCGTGGCCAGTTTGACATTCTTGCAATTTGCTGTTTCGCAGTTAGTGGAGAGTGGGACTTTGTATTCATCGAGAATAGATTCATTCCAGGTGCAGAAGAAAGCAACGACTTACTCAAGACCAAGTTCACTGTCAATCCAAGCACTACTCCTTGTCTCACCCATGACCTCGTTAAACTCATGGAAAAGACTTTAGAAATCAAGGCTCAAGCCTTACAACCAGAAGCTTTAGCCGCTTAAAATATCTGAGTAAAACGGATCCCTACACCATGAATGACAATGAAATTGTTATGAACCTTCTAGACTTTTACAAACGTAAAGGTATCGATCTATATAAGGTTCTTGACGACCCGACTTTTAAGTCCCTAGGCCGAGACACTCAGCTTAAGGCCCTGCAGATGTATGCTAACCATATTCTCGCAGGTACACCTCAAGGTTTCTCAAAGAACGATTTCAGATCAGTTCTTAAAAACACTCTTATGCAAGCAGGCATCGGAGCGGTATCAGGTGGTGCTACAGCATTTGGCCTTTCTAAGGCATTTAGAGGCGGCTCAGTGCCAGCTGAAGCATTGTTGGCAGGTGGTATCTTCGGTGGTATGTCTGGAGCCTTCAGCGGGATCCTAGGAGCTGTTGGTAGAGCGAATGATCGTAGGTTCATGAGAAGTGAACTAGAGACGCTTACTAATACGCCTACCCCAGGTCATGCTCTAAATGTTCTTACAGCAAATCATATCCGTGCTGGTCAGCTTGAACCAACGAACAAGGTTCTGGAAGCGGTACGTGAAAAGGTTAGAACTTCAGTAGACGCTAGTCGTGACGAACAGGTTAAGTTCTTTGTAGAACAGCATAACCTCGACAATGAACGCATGTAACGAACTAAGATATAAACACTATGCTAGCATACACACTTAAAGAAATTCTCGATCTTGTGCCGGAAGCCGCTTCATTTGTAAAGCAGGCTTCTGTAGAGCAAGAAATGCCCCTTGACAACAAGGACTCTTGCATCGCTACGGCCCTGCAAATGAAGTACCATGAAAAGGTCGCTTACAAGGCCGTAGACGTTTTTGCGCTAGATAAAGTTGCAAAGGCTGTCGAAGCTTATGGCGTTCAGACTGAGGTAGCTGCACTAACTGACCGTATGGTCAAGGCTGCTGCACAGCGCACAGCTACAGCTGCTGCCATTGCTACTGACGACTACATGACCAAGCAAGCTTACTTCGAAGGCGAACTCTCAGGTCTTCGTGTAAACGGTACTCTTTCAAAGCAAGCTGCTGAGCTTTATGACGAAGCTAAAGAAAAGGGTATTGAGCCTAGCGAAGCTGTAGTACGCTATTCAGGTAATGGGTATATGGATAAGGAAGCTGCAGTTAAGGCACTTGCTAATCGTTTCTACGAAACCAAAAATCCTTCATTCGTTAAACTGGCTACTGCAATCCACAAGCTTCCACATCAAATTCGCCCAGAGACAGTTCGTGACATTTGTGATACAATTTCAGAAATGGACAAGCAAGCTGGTCTAGTCACTAAGGGCTACAACTTCTACAACGAAACAATCCATACCAAAGAAGCTTCACTACGGTCATCACTGATGGTTAAGCTGTGCGGTAAGGACGTTCCCTTTGAGAAGATCGCAAAGCTTGGTAAGGGCCATTTCTCATCAATGATGGGTGCAGATATTGGGAACGAGTTCGACCACGGTCCTGCTCATTTTAAACAAGTACTTGAAACTCTTCCGATGGATCTGCAGAAAGTAGCTCTCCACTTAACTAAAAACGTATAAGTATGTTTGACGAAGAAGATATCGGCATTGAATTGAAAGCTCCTGATCCTAGGTTAGCAATGGCTTCAATTTCACACATCAAAGCCTCCTTGGATCGTATCTTCGGCAAGGGTGAGTGGAGAGATTTAGAAATCGAAACTATCTCTATTACGCTTGGTATGGTGCTTGACACCCTGACACGTGATAAGATTAGTGTTCTTCAGCTTATCGAAACTCAACCAGAACTGTACTTCGAAGACGCTGCGTTTACTCTGTATGCTACAGACGTTATTAATAACATCGAAGCAGACTTTGAATTCGTACCTGCACCTACGACTCTTGAGCTAGCATACGCAATTACTGAAGTTCGTAAGGTCCTGACTGAGAATGGTGTATATATCCCAGTCGAGTCAACAGGTCTTGTAGCTACAGCTGCATACATGCTTAACCAAGAAGGATACTCAGTACCAGTAGCTCCATTTGACTTCATCCCCAATGAGATGCTGTCAGAAGGTCAGACTACAGAAGATACTGAGAACAAAAAGAAAGCTATTAAGCGTTACATCAAAGAAATGAGTGGTGACTAAATGTATTCAATTGAAATCGAAGTAAACAACCCAGTTACCATTACTGCTCAAGGGCCAAGCACAGGTCTTACAGCCCCACCTGACCAAATTCTTCTTTTCAATGGTGCAGTAAGCGTTCTTCAAGTTACGTTTGCCCCTGTCGCAGGTCCTCTATATAACTTGACATTTACACCTACTGTTACTGGCACATACTTGCTTTATGCGTTTGGTGTTATTCAAGGAGTAGTAAATGTAGTAACTCAATCGCTTTACACAATTACCAAGAATATCCAAGATGAAGCCGTTGGTAGCTGGCAGTGGGATAAAACTGCTGGTACACTGATTATGCTTAGACAAGACGGTACGACCCTGGCTCAATTCACTGTCACAGATAATTTAACTACGTCCAGTCGTGAGCGAATCTCGTGAGCGCTTGCAACTAAGCTAAAAAAAGCCCCTCGTAAAACAGGGGCTTTTTCTTTGATACTTAAAACTGATCGACGTTATCCCACACTGATGGCCGTGCTTCTTCTGCAGCCGCTTCAGGAAGAGCGAAAGATACGTTGTTAGCTTCAGCTTCAAAATCTACCAACGTAGGACCACTTACCTCGCCTACCAAGGGTTCCGAAGTTCCAACAAGTCCACTATAGACAGGAGTCATCTCAACATCCATCGGCTGAACCTGAATGATCGGACGAAGCTCCTTGACCTTGGCTTTCTTCTTGGGCTTCTCTGCTTCTTTAACTACCGGCTCGCCAGACGTCTGAGCCTTGATCAGAGCATCCACTTCAAGAGCATTACGACGAATGAACATATTCAGTACGTCAACGGCGTTAATGCCAGTCAGTCCTCCAAGCATTCCAGCACAACCCGTACCGATTTGAGTCAAATCAGCGTCGCCATGAATCATCTTGTTGCGATATTCCACAACTGTATTCTTCGTATACGAGGTCGATCCACTGACGATATCAATCGACACCGCATTGTAGTCGATAGCCTTGTTATAGAAGTGATTCTGCACGAACGACAGAATGTACATAGCCATCAATGAATTGATAGCCAACGTCTGATCAAGATCTGCACAACTACCGAGACCAGGATTGTCTTCCAGATCACGATAGAAATAGTAATCGAATGGAATGTAGCTCAGATGATCGTGTGCGTACTCAATACGTTCCGGATTCTTGAAATGCGGACGCGCAGCTTCAGCACTGCCATAATCGTAATCAACAAAGCCTACATTGTGGAACATACGGACTTGACCAAAACTGTCTTCGTTGCCTGCATCAATGAACACCGTGGGATCACCGTTAACAGAAAAGGCTTCGATAACGATACGACGAGCCTTGGCACTGTCAACACACATGATAACCATGTCGTTGAAACGATGCTGAATATCAAGGCCGCTTACTTCCGATAGCAGACTGCGGAAGTGATATGGATTCGTATTCTCTTCGATGAACTTAGGATATGCAACGACGTTCATGCCATACGCCTTTGCATAGCGATTGGCCAGTACTGCAGCCTTGTTCTTACCCACGTCGCTCTGAACGAAGTTCTGACGAATCAAATTCTTCTGCTCAACAACGTCACCGTCAACCAAGACGATGTTCGTGGTGCCGAGCCAGCCCGACGGTACGTGTTCTTTCGTGATGGACCGGATGAATTGAATCAGTGCCGGTACCAGCCGTGAGCCAGTTCCACCGCAGCCAACTACAAAAATGTTCGAAGGAATAGAGGAGGGACGAAACGTAAACATAAAAATGACTCCGAAGGTTAGACAACATATAGGCGCAATGACCTTGTTTAAGGACGTGGCGGTCCGTTCAATACTCTTATACCAAAGAATCGGTATTTAAAGGACGAGGTCCAGTTTCTTCCCCGATGATAGCTACGTTGTTGCCAGCAGAGAGAGCTGCATCAAGTTGCATCTCAAAATTCTTTTCTGTTTCTTTTTTATTGTCAGGCTTCATAGCGCAGTCTAAACAAATCATCGCACCTTTATATCCGTAAGGTCTTGTATCTTCATCTTTTTTACAATATGCACAAATCATCTAGATAATTCCTTTGCAATCCAGCCATCGTTCCAAGCAATTTGCCAAGTAAACCAATCAACATTAACCCCAGCTTGACGTTGTGCCTCAAAACCTTCACGCATTGATTCCTGTTTTTCTTTGTTCTTTTCTTCAGTCATTGTGAGACTCTGCCAGCCATTCCAAGAAATGATTATAGTTTTTGAATCGACGCCGTTTATCCGGACGAGCTTGACATTCCAGAAAATACAAAAACCACTCAGTCATGTTGTAATGCATTTCTTCTCCTTATCATTTTCGTACCTAGCAATAGCCATCCCAATCAGAAACGATAATCCATCAACACTAAAAGATGCAGAAATGAATGGAGGCGTTCCTTCTCCACCAGTCGTAATACAATGTGCTGCAGTGTGAAAATCTTTAACCAAATGGACAGTATTTTTATACGCCCAATCCATGACTTCACTCATCTTCTCACCTATCTAAAAAAAGAAGCGCTCGGTTAGGAGCGCCTCTGAATCCTTAATGGATACCGTTCATCTGGATACGTTCTTGAGCACTGTCAGGAAGTTCCTGATACAGACGTTTGAACAATTCCTCTTGACCTTCTTCTGACATCATATGAATCATGTCTGCCATCAGAGTTTCTACGAGTTCATCCTTTCCGTTCAGCACAGCCATGCCATCATCGATCAAACAATAGATGTCAGCAACGTCTTTGCCATGAACTTCCTTGACTTCTTCATAACGCTCATCACAGTCAAACGTTGTGTTAGCATCAGGATCGAAATCAGGATTGTACGGGAACAACTGCGGATGAGCGCTCAGATGAGACTCTTCATACTCAGGGTTCTCACGAAGAACCGCCAGAGCACGCTCTGCCTTATCAAGCGTAAGCATAGACGTGTCGATGATACCGTCAGCGTCTACTGCATCAGGGTTGAAGGCCCAGGACTCCCAGGGGAAGCCTGCTCCAGCTCCAGCGGCAGCTGAGTGCTCCTCCCAATAGTTCCCATAACCATCGGGAAGTAACCCCCGATCACGAGCCTGCATATGCGGCCCTGCCCGATTTCCTACGTCCTCGCTTCCGCCCCTTGTGTACTGCCAAGGCTTTAGATGATCCGCTTTTCCCTTTGTGTTGTTCCCTCCAGTCGAATACCCAGGACTCGTAGTTACGATCTTGGAAATCCAATCTTCAGGAATTGCTTGCTCTTCACGAGTAGGGAGGACAAAGATGTCATCGAAGTTGCAGTCGATCTTCTTGTCCTTGTAATTAAAGCGCCACACCGTTTGCGGAGTTTCATCCTTCAGACGACCGATCACACCCGAGAAACCGATATTGCCACGGTCATCGTTATTGTCCGTGGTGCTGAAGAATGCACCCATCGTATTGTGACTATGAATGTCACACACAATAGTCTTGCCAGCAGGCAGTGAGTTCCAGTCATACGATGCCGAAGCCTTAGACACACGCTGCTCAGGAACGATCAGATGATAACCACTCTCTTGATCCCAACAAACCCAGATCATTGCTTCAAGCTCGGACTTCTTCACTTCCATCACTTGCTTGAAGAAGGCTACGACCTGATCAAACAACTGAATAGGAATCTTGCCATCTGGCAGGAAGTTGATTTCTTGCGAGATCTTTCCTTCCTTATAGTTTGTCGGAAGTTTTTCCACCTTGAGTCGCACGAAACGATTACGACCACGAAGCTTGTGATGCTTGATAATACCTTCGCTGGTCATTGCGTAGATTTCGCTATAACCAGCGTCTACTGCTGCTTGAAGTTCATTGGGAAGAACAACGCAGCTAATGTGTTGGCTAATGATTTCCATTTGTATATCCTTGATTAACGCGAATAACCACGAAGTTTGTTGTACGGGAATGCAAGATTGTCTTTAGCAGTTTGTGCAAGAAGTTCGAACCACTGATTAATAGTCATATCATCACCTCGAACAGAACGCAGACCCAGGTCATTGTTGAACGGGGATTCGAACAAGAACTGATAATACCAGTTCAGACCTTGAAGGTTGTTGTCCTGAAAGATCGAAGGCATTGAATTGCCACCATAACACATACGACCTTCAGGATACGTGTTCGGGAACGGAGAAATGAACACATGATTGCTGTGGTCTGGATCCCAGATTAAACCCTTCGGTAATGCACCAACCTTGGAATCTGTACAGAAGAACCTAGACTCAGTTACACGCCACTGCTTTCCGTTGTGCTTCTCAAGCTTATGGCTGATAATGAAGTTCGGCGTCTTAAGCGTATACTTCGTATCCAAGTGAGCCATCTCAGCAATTCGCTCAGCATAGTAACAGCTGAGCTGAATCGAGTTACCAGACTTCGCAAAGAAGAAACAGTTTGCAGGAAGCTGGAATCCTTCAAGAGACTCTTCATTACGACGATTCAGAATCGAGTTAATGATGCTCCCGAAATCTTCGTACGTAATACGCTTTTGAATCTGACTCGTGTCATCACCAATCAAAGCTGCTACACAATCTTCAAAGAGAATAATGTGTTGGCCTTGTGCGTTGACAAGCTCCACTTGTTCTTCCACATTAACTTCTTTAACTTCATCAACAATAAAGTCGCTCATACGAAATCCTCTTCATCCTCTTCAACAGATGCATGTTTGGCTTTAACAATTCCCATTTCAATGGTCTTAACGCTAACCTTACGCCTGGAGGTAGTCTCACAAGCATAGGTTTTAATCGTTACCTTGGCCATTGTTTCAAGGTCTTTAGCACTGAGATCGCTTCCGATAGAATTGAACTCTCTCTGTGCTTCCTTAACTTCCGATGACAGATCAGGTAGAGCTGTCGCTTCCGATATTAAACGCTGCAGTATCATAGTTCGATTTTCTAGAAAGTGTCTTAATTACTTGTTGCATCTCTTCCAGAACGAGGAAGATTTTCTCTACCGCCATAAATCTTTCTGAATCCGGGTAGACTGAAAGCCCACGACGAGAAGTGATATCGTATGTGTCCCATATCTCAACGTTTCTATATGCACGAAGATTATCCAGTTGATTATTTTCAAGAAAATGTTGGGCAAGCTTTTCGTGAGTATCAACGCCTGGAATTGGCTCAACACCGAGAGGATTATAGCGTAGATACGCATCATGCGAGTATCCACGAATGGATACTTTGGCAGTCAGCGTAATTTTGAATCTACCAGTGAAGTCAGACTTCGGACCTCTGTTATTGGTCCACTGTCTATACGTATCATGTTCATCTGCATGGCCTTCTACGTTTGTACGAATCCGGTCAATGTTGAGAGAGATACCATTTCTCATACACTTGTAGTTCAGAAATCGAAAGTAACGACGCATTACTTTAACCCACTTAGCGCTTTCTAAGAGGAGTGAGACTTCATTACCATCAGGAATAGTGAGCATCATGTACGGAGAAACAAGCTTTATGTTTACGCTGTTAGCCCCGTTGTTATTAAACAGAAGATCTCCCCCAGACATATACTCAAGATACGGAACCTGTTTCTTAACCGCCTTAAGCAGAATGTCTTTCAGTTTCTGTACTGACTTACGTTGACCACCAGACCTCGAACCACACATATCAAACTGGTAATTGAACGTCTTCGTTGACAGTTTGCTATCAACGATCATCTTGGTGCAGAAATGTTTGAATTTCTCTTCTGCATCTACTCTAAGCTTATTCACCTCTCTAGGTAAATTAGAACTTGAGCGAGGTACTTTAAAAGTCTGCATAGTAAATGTCCTTTATTATTCCTGTTTTTCTTAAGCTCCTAGCTCGACTAAAAAAAACAGGAAAGACGAGCAGCTTGGCTAGGAGGAACCCTGCTGCTCGTACCATTACTCAGATGCTAAAAGCAACTGAAGTAATACTTAGCCCTTCGTGCCGGTGCGCGGCTTGAAGGTGATCTCACGGACGGTCTCGCCGTCTTGCGTCACAACACGCTCTTCGAACTGCATCGAACCGATGTTCGGGATGTCGTTCGCATAATTGCGTTGAATCGATGCCGGGGTGTAGTCACCCGGAATCTGGTACTCCGTGTCCGTCGAAGCGATGGTCACGATAGTCTTCGTTACACCAGCGCCCTTCGTACCCGTGCGGGGCTTGAAGGTGATTTCACGAACCGTTTCACCGTCTTGCGTAACGACACGCTCTTCGAATTGCATGCTGCCGATATTAGGAATATCGTTAGCGTAGTTGCGTTGGATCGAAGCCGGTGTGTAATCACCCGGAATTTGATACTCGGTGTCGGTCGAAGCGATGGTAACGATAGTCTTGGTTACGGTTGCAGCCATTTGGGTAAATCCTTTGTTTTAGCTAAATAAAAAGATGGACTTTGGAAATGTATTTTCTACCTGTCCAGTATAGTTATACCAAACATCTCTAAATTATTGAAATATCTGATACCTATAAAAGCTATGCACAGCCTTTACAATACTGTTATACCCAAATTAGCTAAAAAATTGAAAAATAGCCTCGGGACTAGAAGAGGCTGCAACTAATCCCGAGACTTAAGACACCCGATGGCTACTTGATCAGAGCAACCGAACGGGTGTATCCCCCGTCCATTGCCTTTTTCAAGATCTCAGCTATTTCCACGAAGGTAGCACCCATGTCGTTTATCCCTGATAATGAAAGAGAATGTAATTCCAGAGTATTCCCTTCCTCATCCGGAAATCTACCTCCTACGTACAGTCCTAGTGGACCTAGTTCAGACCCGTAATGACCTCGAACAAAAGGAGTTAAATGGTCCTTGACAGCATTCTCTGTAGAACAAGCTTCATTCGGGAGAAAACTGTACGCATGTGCTCCAGTATCAAAAGTCCAACCTTCTGGATCAACGAGGTTACAAGCAACCCCGAGACAGCAGAAGCCAGTCTCATCTCTTAGAGCGAACGTAGTCTGCTTGAACTCGCCAGACTCAAGGGCATTGATCCACCTCTCCCATTGCTGCTTCTGATCGTCAGTCAGAACTACGCTGGGAATACGTTCAATTACTGCGCCACACATTAGTCTCATTTTAAAAACCCTTTCTCGTAGAATATTTATAACTACACCAGTCCTAAAGATATAATCATGGATTGACGTATGTTTACTACATAGTTCTTATACCAAAATAGAGTACTAAGATAGGAACATGGATACAGCAAGCCTTTTAAAACTAAGACCCTCCGAGATTTCCAAGGCACTTTTAACCCTAAAAGGTAAACCTCTAAATCTCGAAGACTACAAACCGTTCGAAATCATCTATGACGTTTCTCCAAATGAAATGACGCTGATGGCTGGACGACAGATTGGTAAGTCAGTCTCACTTGGCGCAGCTATTGTTGCCAACAGCCTCGTTCGTCCACACTTTTCAACTCTATTCAGCAGCCCGTTATCTCAACAGACTTCAAGATTCTCAACAGCATACCTAGACCCGTTCTTAAGCTCACCTCTGATTCGTAAACACTTCGTTGATGCAGGTTCACGTAAAAACGTATTCTCTAAATCATTCACTAATGGCAGTGCTGTAACTCTTGGTTACGCAGAAACTGAACAAGATGCCGACCGTATTCGAGGAGTATTCGCTGATGCGCTATATCTGGATGAGTTCCAGGACACCAGCCTTGAATGTGCACCGATTCTTGCAGAGACATTAGGTGCTTCAGACTTTGCCTTCAGACGATATACAGGCACGGCTAAGACAGAAACAAACTCACTCACACAAAAGTTCAAGCAATCGAACATGATGGAGTGGGCGGTTAAGTGTACGCATTGTGGTAAGTTCACGCTTCCTATCGATTTCGATATTTGTCATAAAATGCTGCATGCAAATAAGGATGGTCCAGGCTGTGTGTATTGTGGTGGCTTACTTGATATGATGACTGGTAAGTGGGTAGCGGCAAAGCCTTTAGAGAAGGATCATTATGGATTCCATTTGCCACAGCTAATCTTCCCCGCTCGTACAAAGCCTAAGAAGTGGAAGGATCTTCTTCATAAATCGAAGACATATTCAGTACCTAAACTTGCTAACGAAGTGTTTGGATGCCCTAGCGGTCTAGCTGGTCGTCCACTATCACTTAAAGAAGTAATGGCATGTTGTAACAACAACAAGACTGAGTGGGATAAGGGTTTTCCTATGGATGACCGGGGTATTCTACATACAGTGCTTGGAGTAGACTGGTCAGTGAGTGGTGGCTCAAACTCGTATACGGTTATTACTATTCTTGGCTATGACTGGAATGGCAAAGCTTATCTAGTCTACGCTCAACGTTTAAACGGTATTGACATCTTGGATCAGGTAAAGCGCGTAGAAGAATTGTACGCTCAGTATAAATGTACAATGCTTGCTTCAGACCGTGGTGTTGGTCAGCTTCAAGTAGAATTGATGAGAAAAAGTATTGGCGAAGATAGAGTTAATTCTGTACAATATGTAGCAGCAAAGTCTACGCTTCGTTGGGACAAAGAGGGGAAGTTCTTTTCTGCAGATAGAACTACTAATATGGACACGATGGTACTTAAGGCTAAGCTTGGTCGTGATCGTATTGAAACACCATGCTGGAATCTGATGTCAGAGTTCTGGCAAGATGCGCTAAACATTTTCGAAGAGGAATCCATTACTGGACGTCGCCTTTATAAGAAAGATGAAGACTTGTGTGATGATTGGTTCCACAGCATAGTTTTCGCTAACATAGCGTATATGGTTCTTAAAGGTGAATTCACAACAGTGGACGAAGTTAAGGACAATAACATATTTGATTTTTAAGGAAAGAAATGAGCGAGTTTGAATTTACAGAGCACAAGCCAAAGCGTGGCCGTGCTACAAAACAAGAAGAAGTTGCGATTGAGAAAGAGCCAATTACTGAACTTCCTACAGAAGAAAAAAAGGACGAGACTCCTGAAAAGCCTCAATACGATAAAGACGAGCTACTGCGTATCTTTGATGAGATTATCTTCCAAGGAGAATACGTTGAAGATGTTACAATTCGTGGCAAATTAAAGGTTCAATTCAGGACAAGAACGGCAGAAGACATTGAACAGATTAGCAAAGTCATCGATTCAACGTCGTTTAATCTTATCGCAACACTGAATGAATCAAAGATGGTTCTGAATCTTCAGTATGCGCTTACCTTCTATCAAGGCCGGGATCTGTCAGCTCTTAAGAATGAAGATAAAGCGAAGTTCATCAAACGTCTTCCTGGCCCTGTTATTGCAATGCTGCTAGATGCCTTGTATAAGTTTGATGCCAAGGTAAACGAAGCCTGTAAAGATCTAGAAGAAAATTTTTAAAACACTCCTGGGCGATGCAGAGAATGAAGTTGCATCTCTCAGGAATGAAAGTCCCTCCGCTTGGTTCTCTGCATGATCGGATATATAGGGAGTACATGACCAAAGAAAGTCAACTCGAAGTCGAGAAGATGAAAATGACCATGCTTACTGCCTTGACTAACCCTAGTATCTCCGATCCTAATAAAGCGCGGGATTGGTCAAGTAGCATAAAGAAACATTGGGCTAAGTACTTATCACTAGCATTCAATACAGAAATGCCAGAACAAACAGAGAAGGAAGTACAAATGCTAGAATACTACGAAAACGTAGTTAAGCATCTTAAACCTACTCTTGAGAAATCAGGCTCAGGTTATAACGTCAAGGGTCTTGACCATCTATTTAAGTAATTCCGAAGCCGCCCTAAAAAGCGGCTTTTTCTTTTTAAAATAAAGGCATGATCCCACCTTCAGCTTATAACATGCTCGGCAACATTTATCAGTCTCAGGCTGATACGTATACCAATTCGTTTGCCAATCCGATGAACCCTGCGAATATGAATCCAGGTTTCGGAATGGATCCGAATTTGCTTACGCCTAGCTACACAGCAGGATACAGACCTCAATATGATGGTCCTCAGCCATACAATCAATATGGTCGAGTAGGTTTCTTTGCTGGTGTTAACAATATTCTTAACCCTACTTCGTCAGAGCCTAGATACGGTAATCCTATCGATAACAACACTCAGACTATGGAGGGTGTATCATCACGTCCGTTTGATTCAGTAGTTTGGGCTGGTCAACGTATTGCTGCTCCAGCATTAGCTTTCGGCGCTGCATTCAAGTACACGTCTGGAATAGGCGCTTGGGCTGGTAGATCTACAGGTCGTGCACTTGGAGCAGGTATTGCTTCAGGCATGGGCGGATATATGCCTGGCTTTGTTGGACGTGGACTTACAGGAGGTCTTGGCGCTGTAGGTGGACTAGCTGGTAGATTGTTCTTACCCGTAGCTGTTGGTCAAGCTGCGATGGAAGTAGGTCAAAGAACCATCTTTAACCCATACATGAATACTCGCCGTGAAGCACGTGACTTACGTGATAACTTCCAGGGAGTAACATTTGATGGCGCGCAAGGTAATGCTGTAACAGGTCAAGGACTTGGTTTCAGAGAGTCTACTCAGATCGCCCAGCAGATCACTAAGCAAGGTATTAACGACTTTTCGTTCTCGACAGGCGAGTATGCAAACATTGCTGACTACACTGCCCGTTCAGGCATGCTGGATGACACCAAGGTTAAGCAAATTAGTCAACGTGTCAAGGACGTAGCTGAACAAGTCAAGCTAGTAATGGCTATTGCCGGTGACCCTTCGATTAAGAACGCTATTGAAGAAATTTCTAAGCTTCACAGTGCTGGCGCATCAGTATCAGGCCCTAACAGCCAAGCTTCAAGAGCATTTATGTCTCTTGGACTAAGCGCAGCCGTGTCTGGCCGTAGCGTACAGAACATCATGAACACTGTTGGTGCTCAAGGTCAGTATCTATACCAAGCAAACGGCATGACACCTTATCTAGGTCAAATGGCTGCTGCTAACATCATTGGTTCGTTCGATACAGCAAGACGTAACGGTATTCTCAATACCTCGCAAATAGCTCGTATGGGTGGAGTTGAAGGTGCAACACAAGCATCGCTAACAGCACAGGTTAACGGTTCACAAACGTTGCTTAACAAAATGGCAATGTACAACCAATATATCAATGGCCGTACAGGATCTAGTAATTCTGGTCCTGGAATGAGCATTACCAATGTTACTTCACAGTTTGGATCAGACTTCAGTCGTGACCCTATGAAGGCGTATGGTGGAATGCATCTATATAGCCGTGTACTTGGCGGTAAGCAGATGGATGAGCGTGGATCATTAGCTCTGGAAGATCAGATTACTTCTATTCTTGATTCGACGGCTACCCAGAGGGATAAGAACGGTAAATACAGTGCTGAACAGATGGCTGGCGTAATGTCAGGCGTTATGGGTATGAGCGATGATGAAATTCAGGCTTATATCGCCCAACGTACTGCTGAGTCAGATCCAGGCACATATCGTCAAGGCCTTAAAGCACGTAATGCTCAGACACAGAAACAACTACGTCAGTACGTATCCCAGAACTATCTGTATGGCGGTGCTATCGGTGGAACTGTACGTAGTCTAATGAAAGGCGGCAGAAACGTCACATCGTTGATGGGTGAGGCTGCTGGTTGGTTTGCAGAAGGCTCAGCTGCAGTTGGTGATGCTACTCAGAGCGGAGCTGATTGGTTACAGTTCGGTGCTTCATTCGGTGACAATTACACTACTTCAGACATGGATAAAGTGATTGACTCCATGACTACTGGCAGAAAGACAAACAATCAAGCTCCTGCTGAGACTAGTATGAACCTCCTTAATGAGGGCCATGACTTCTTCTCGGGACGTACTCTTACTGATCTTGGCCGTGTAGGAAGCCGTATTGCTAATGGCGACACATTGATGGGCAGTGACTCAATCAAGATCACTCAACAAATCAACGCATTGGCTAAACAAGGCAATAAGAACGCTCAAGCGTTTATTAATGCTACGGATAAACAAGGTCGTAGCAAGGCTCTTGGAACTCTGCTTAAAGAGAACAAGGCAGATATGGCTAACGTAGCAGGTCTTCTATCTGGTGGTGGTTCAAGAGAGTCAAGCGGTAACTTTGACTCATTCCTTGATGATGTAGGTTCGTTCGGTAATCACGAAGAATTAGTTAAAAATCAACAAGGCCAGGTTAAGGGTTTGATGGGTGACGTTGTTAAAACTCTTGGCGAAGAGAAGATACCAGAAGGTCACCGTAAAAACTTCCTTGACTCAGTAAATGCAATCGGTCAGGTTTCAGATCTTGCTAACAAGATTGCTGGTGGTGCAAGCCAAGCTGAGATTCGTGACATGCTTAACAGCGGTCAATATGACCAAGTCAAGGGTCTTGTTGGTGGCCGTGGTGATAGAGAAGCTGTTGATTACATTACTGATACATACAAGCGTTCAGTTGAAACTGGCTTAGGTCAATTAGGTAACCTGGCTTATACCGGTGGTTTTAACGTCGATGAGTTCAAGAAGAATCCTAATCGCATTCAAGATAAGAAACAACGTGATGCATTTATTGCCGCCATGAAGTCAGGCGATACGGCTACGATGGAAAACATTGTTTCTAAGCAACTCGGTTATGCAGCAGGTGGGAAGCTAAAAACAGAAGGTCTGAAAGGTGCTACGAGTCAGAGTCTTAACGATGTAGTAGGATTCCAGCAACACCTTGACTTAGAAGGTCAAGAGAATGCTAAGGCATATGAGAAAGTTGCTTCAGGTCGATATGACTTTGCAACTACTCAGAATATCCTTAATAACATTGACTCCAAAAAGAACAATGAAGTATTCAAGGCTGCAGTAGACAAGTTAGACGGTGCTGCTGATAAGTTAGGAAAGGCTGCTGATGGAATGGGTGGTAGTAGTTCATCAGGTTCAGGCTCTAGCTGGAGTTTTCTGAACCCGTTTAATGGAACTAGTGACCTAAAGGTTCCTAATAATCAACGCAACAATGGTTCACCAAAATAAAGGGATAAAATACGATCATGCCTATAGTTACTAAATCTACAAGTTCATACATTACACCACGATTTCTTGTGATGTCACCGTATGAAATCTACTTAAGCCAAGTAAGAGGCGCGATTGATAACATCCGTTATACATCGCAAGGCTTATCGTATGTCCCTCCTCAACTTGGTGGGTTAGATGGGCAATTAGATACCCTCAATCAAGCAGTTGTATTACAAGTTACAGACTTTAAGGTCACAGACTAATGGCTACACAATTAACATTTGGCGATTCAGTTATTTCTAGCACTAATAGTGTTCAGAACAGTAACGGGACCGTAACTCAAACAGAACGGCTATTCACATTGCGTCCTCGTGGCACTAACACTGCTAACGTAGGAGGTGGAGATCGTGGAAGCCGTGCTTATATTCGTCTATTGACTACCGATGGATCTGCTTCACTGAACCGTCAGACTGGTCATAACGAAGGCTTAGGCGGTACTTCACTATCAGCTTCAGGTGGCCCTCTTGACCAAGCTATTAATGGCGGTGGAGGGTTTGGCGGATATGCTGATTTCTTTGTAACTGATATCCGCTGTAGCCTTGATGAAAAACTGCAGATCACTGAGACATTCGGAGATGGGGAAGTAGCTTATTACTTCGGTCGTCAGCCTATTATGATGAACGTTTCTGGCTACATTTTTGATAGCCAAGATAACTCATGGTTCACTGAATTTCTAAGCATGTATGGTCAAGTTCTTCGAGGCACAGAACTAGCTCGTAACTATGAGTTGGTTAAACTCGTCCTGCCTAACATGTACGTGATTGGGTCATTTACTCACGTTGATTGGGGTCAGAATTCAAGCCGTGATACTGACATTCAGTTTTCATTCCAGTTTCTTGTCAAACAACTTGTACCTATTGCTATTCGTGTACCTGGCGTACCCACATCTAGCGACAGTGGACTAATCAACTTCGATGCTATTCCTAACTTCGTTAGTCAGGCAGGTATTAACACAGTTAAGAACAGCATGTCTAGTCTACAGAGTTTGATTCAAGATCCTACATCTACTTCAGGTCAAATTGCAGCAGGTATTACTGGCATTGGTTCTGGCTTAAGCGCCGGTATCTCTGATCTTGGAAATACATTCGGAGTAGGAGCCAATACGTTTGGCTTCACAACTGATGGCTCTGGATCAAGCGCAAGCTCAGCCGTAGGTTCTGCTCTAAGCAGCGCAGGAGACACGATTTCAGGTATCTTTTCAAGTGTAAGTGCAAACTTGACTGGACTACGTGCGAGCCTGTTCTCGCCTATCTATGGCGTACTTTCATCACTGACTAAGCTTGTTAAAAATGCAGCGGGCTCTATAAACTCGATATTCAATGCCCTTACAAGTCCTGTACGTGATATAATCCGTGCTGTTTCAGATATCAGTAACCAAGCTGTAGGCATTGTTAATCTCGTTAATCACACGATTCAAGGCCTGACCGGCCAAGTTACATCGATTGATAATCAAGTACGTATTGCACTTGGAGGTCTTAAGAACGCAGCGGGAGTTATTACCAATGCTCCTAAGACAATATCTCAGTCAATCGGTGAGCTAGTCAACTCTGGAAGACTACCTATTACTACTGGATATCTACAGAACAAACCGATGGCAAGCTTATCTTCATCGGGGACTACTCCATCGAAACTAGCATTGCTAAATTCCGGTAAGAAATACACAGCACAATCAGGCGCATCACTATGAGAAGCTATTCAAGCCTTTTAGTTTTTGAAGACATTTACGACTTCGTACCCAATCAGAATAAAGATGTAACTAGCCTGGCTAGTATGATCTTTACTCCGAATGTTCCTATTGTAGAAACGAATTGCAATACTACGCTTGGACTTTTTCAAACCGTCAACTACGAACTAGAAGGTGCTGTAGAGCTAGCTACAGGACAGATTATTAGTCGAGATAGAATCGACAATCTTCTGTTTCAAGGTATTTACTTAATAGCTACACGTACCCTCTCTACCTGTATTTCAAAAGGGGGAGTGTGCCAAGCATGCTATCATGCAAGCAATCAACGCTTAGATGTTCCTGCAATTGGAACACGAGTAATCATTCAGCCAGAGTACATTTCTTCTACCGACGTTATTAAGGCATCGGCTGGTGAAAACACATGGCCACTCAGCGCTCCTGATAACACTTATCAGTTCACATCTATTTATGTAGATGGTGTAGCTCAGGATGCCAGTACCTATACTGTTGCCAATCAGGTTCTTACGTTTAATACTCCGCTTGCTACTGATGATAACGTAGTTGTGCACTTCTCAAGCTACAACAGAGCACCTTATCTTGTTTACTTAGCAAAGACATATTCCGGTTCTCTACTGGGAATGAAACCGCTTCCTTCACAGTTACTTCCTATCCGATCACTTCTGTTGGGTAGCTTAATTCCTCAGAATAAGCTAGAATTAATTGTAGAGTATACAAAGGAAGTAGACATAATCCCACAAGAGTACAGGGATTATATAGATACAGTTAACGATACGCTTGAAAGAGCGCTTTACGTTCTTGCTATCAATTGTATCTATGCTAACGTGAACTAATAATGTCTTTATTCGACGCAATCAAAAATGTAACCATTAACACAGTGATGTCCCAGAACAAGGGATTATCAAAAATTACGAGCACGACGTTCTCACAGGCTGGGACGTCGATTAATTCAATTCGTAATCAAACACTGGGTTCGGTTAACGCCTCTCTTGGTAACACAGACTATAGCAGTCAGCTATACAATCCTGTTACCCAGATGAGCAACTTCGCCCTATCTCAAGCCACGGGGCCAGGACAGCAAGATGCAATCGCAACAGCTACCAACAATGCGTATGCTGCGGTTGACTCTAGTTTTAACGCTGCTTTCCCTTCCGGCACTAGCGTAACTCTTTTTGATATTCAAACAGCCTCGACTCAGGCAATTTCTAGTGGTGTTAGCAATTTAGCTAACTCCTTTTCAGCTATTGACGGAAGTTTCGTATCACCTGCTCTAAGTATTGGTAATGCTGCTCTTGTAGGTGCAGGTAACACTGCTGATGCATTAGTCACGTCTGTATTTAACACAGCTACAAACACAGTCAATTCAGCGGTCTCTGCTGTGAACAGTACAGTAGCAAGTGTAGTTGCAGCTAAGAATGCTATTTCAACTGCTGCAAGCTCAGCTATTGATCTAGTATCCGGAGCTACCAGTGCAGATTCAGCCGCAGCTAGTGTATTTGGTGTTGCAGGTGTTTCAGCAGTTGATGAGGGCAAGGTTGACGGCACAGTTAATAACACTGACATTATCTACCAAGATGTCAAACTTTACATCGAAGGCGTACAAGTTCCCTTCGAGGCTATTTCTATTTCTCAAGGTATTGGTTCTCTACCTACGGCAAGTATTCAGATCCCGCCACAGCCAGGTCTGCTTGACATCGCTCGTTACTACCAACCCAAAGTACATATCTTTTACTCAGATAAGAACTACGGGGGAGATCGTCTTCTATTCTGGGGACATATTCTTGTAGGTAACTACTCTAAGTCAAGACAGAATAGTAGCTCAAGCATTACGTTCCATTGTGAACACAAGAACTCTTTGCTCTCTACTGTGACTCTGGAGTTTTCAGGCTATGCTTCAAACGCTACTACGATTCTAAATGACCAGAATCCAGACCAAGCTACAGCTAAGGTAAACAACCTGAACTCAACCTTGGCAATTATTAAGGCTTTGCAGGGCATTACAGGCCTCCAGAGCGATTCCAAAGACTTGCTTGACCCAAGTAACACAACTGTCTCTCAAGCCGACGTATCGAAGCTTAGCAAGCGTTTCCAGAACTTTGAAAAAAGACTGATAGGTATGCCTTCAGCTATCATGAATTTCTGGAATCAATTGAAGAAGGAATGCTACGCTGATATTACGCTTAATACTATTATGGCTGACATGTACATCCCTCTCGTTGAGGATGGACTTGGTTTCTTTGACCGCATGGCAGGACACACAATAATCGAAAATCTTATCGATACTAGCAAGCAGGACTATTGTCCAGGCGGAGTCACGCCTTCATCTACTGCTAAGCCAGTGATGGTCCCTCCTGCGTACAGACTTAATAGCATTTCAGCAATCAAGTCTTCCCTCGCAGTTAGCACCATCGGTAATATGCTTGGCTTCTCAGGGGAGTTGACTACGTTTCTGCAGATGTTCTCTGATTTCTACTCAGCAGTAGAGTATGAAATTCTGACTCTGGCGAGCCCTGCAGAAGTTCCAGTAGATCCAGATGCTAACGTAGGTAACATGGATATTCCATCGACATATGCGTCTGTTGATAAAATGGCTATTGAGACAATCATTAAGCCACAGATTCCGTTTTACTATAGCCCTATTTGTAATGTATTGTTTCCTAAGATGTATGGAACTATCAACGTTACTCAGGACGAGTCGCAGATTCCTAGCCGTCTGTCAGCTTTCTCAGATATTATTCCGGGAAGTCAAGGTCAGATCGGTAGCCAGTATCGTGCTCCGAATTCTATTCGTGAAGCCGTGGCATATGGCGCAGCTATGTCAAATGCTGCTAAAGGCACAAACTTGCAAGTAAACCTTCAAGGTACTACGGGTCAGTCCTTTAACGTGCCTGGTAAATATGAAGTAGGCCGAGGTGTTCGTCATAAGCGTATCACTCTGCCTAACTGGCTTGCACAGTTGCTTAAGGGTAAGATTCAGGACATTGGTTCGCCCAATAATGAAACGTGGCCTGACAAGACTGATCCGGACTATAAAGCTCTTTGTGATTTGCATGCAGCCTGGATTGATCGGTATGGTTTCGATGTTACAGTCTTTGATGATGGCACGTCAGAAGATACGCGTAACACAGATAAGGATTCGCTAGACCCATACTCACAGAAGTCTGATATTCATCCGTTTCAACGCTTACTCTTTGCTACGGCAGATTACGAGTATACTAAGGCTGTGGTTGCTTCTCGTATGGGCAACGTTGATGGCATTTTCAATCCGTATATTGTCCCAGGTTATCCAATGGAGATTCTGGATGATTCGCCTAATGCGCCAAGCTTCCATGCAATGTGCTCATCAGTGACTCACTCATTTACTTCACGTGGTATTTCGACAAGCATTGGCTTCGTTGCAGCGTGTACATATACTGAGATGGTTAACTATTACATGCAGCCACTTCATCCTTGGCTTCAGACGGCTCTTGCCATTGTTAATACTGAACCTGGTCAATCAGGCAAGTCTTCAACAGATGGCGATGGATATGGTAATCCTCCTGACGACTTGCAAGTGAATAGCACGATTCTATTTAATGAAGCAGCTAAGTTTGCAGCAGATGAATTCTACAAGAGTGTATTGGGTGTAAGCGCAGTTGCAATCGATGATCTGTATGATTTTGAGATGGGTCGAGTTATTCCAGTTAAACGCTCATCTGGATTGTTAGTTGAAAGCACGGAAACATCAAAGCCTACTGCTAATGGCGGCGAGGCTAATGACTTCTTGACAGCAGTAGGTAATTTACGTCTTGTTATGAGACCTATTGAAGGTAAGAAAAGTATTCAAACCAAGTTTGGTATTACGTTTATTGATTTGACGCCTACTAACTACAATCCAACATCAATCAGTTATCAGAACCCTGCATTGGATTCTGCAACATTGCTTGAGCCAGGTGCTAGCCTGTTCTTGGATTATCAGGAAGTTGCTGACTTCATTAATAACTCTGTTGCAACAGCTAAAACAGAAGATACGACATCCAGCTCATCTGAAGTTGGTGGTCACGTAGCTTAAGGAGTAAAATAACACTATGTCAATCGCATCAACTATCACAGACGGATTCGCAGCCCTTGGAGAAGTTAAAGGCGGGCTGCCTAGAAGCGTTAATATCCCGACTAACATTTACCAATCAGGTATGTTGTCAGACACCTCATGGGCTGACGACTGCTTTGTCTATCAGAAGTTCTCTGCTAGGCTTCAGGCCTATATGATTGGTTACGTTAACAGCGTTTACTCTAACTACAGCGTTTATCTATAATGGAAGAAACAGAAAAGCCCGCATGGATCGATTATCGATCAAAAGACCAAGAGCTATACGACCAGTGGAAAAAGACTGGGAGTAAAACTCATCTTGGCGCTCTAGTTAATCAGCTTAGCGGCGTTATTTACCAAGAAGTGAATCGTCAATCAGGTAGCTTGCCTAGTGCTGCTTTAAGTGCGGAAGCTAAGAAGTGGGCTATTAAAGCTATTCACAGCTACGACCCTGCAAAGGGTACACAGCTCTCTACTCACGTTACGAATTATCTTCAGCGCGTACGCCGTCTTAATTACAAGTATCAAAATGCAGTGCGTCTTCCCGAGAATATGCAACTCTTGTACAGAGATTGGAACTCTGCAAATCAGGAGCTAGCAGATCAGCTTAATCGTGATCCTACTGAAGAAGAACTTGCTAAAGCGTTGGGTTGGTCAAAGCCTCAAGTTATCAAGTACAAGAACTCTCTTTACTCGGACTTGGTTGAATCAGCGTCAGACAAACCAGCAGAATTCACTCAGTACAACGAGAATGCTGAGCTTATGGCTTATCTCATGAGTCAGCTATCTTCTGATGAAAAATTTATTTTCGATAACGTTAAAGAAATGCCCGCGCCGAAGATCGCAGAAAAGCTAGGTGTGAACATCAATCGCTACAATTACATCAAGAAACAGTTGATTAACAAAATCGAAAAAACCAAACGAGAAATCGGACTATAATGGCAATCGACGCTAATTCGGCAGTAGGCCAAGCACAAAATATCTACAATAGCTTGGCTAAATACTTTTCTGACATGACTACCTATCTTGGCAGTGGAGGCGCTTGTCCGGATTTCAACGATTATGTTGGTACGATTGATTTTTCAGAGCTTCACCGAGTAACAGCTATGGCTCAATCAGGCAGTTCCAATTATCCAAACGGTGCTGCTATCGAGAGTATTCATCATATCACCTCTATTCTGCGTGAGTTTGCACTTCGCACAAAGAACAAGGCTCAATACTATGGTGATGGCCAAGGTGAAGCTACTGACGAATCTAATTACTACGCTACGCTTAAAACTTCTACTGTAAGTACGCTAAGCGGCATCGTAACACCTGGAGGTACAATGTAATGGCTGGTTTAAACTTCAACTTCAATCAGCGTATTGGAACGACCTCCAACCTGCCACAAGGCGGGACTTATGACTTGCTATTTATTTCGTTTCCAGGTGGCTTCCCACAGAGCCAACTTATATTCGAAATTGCTGATACTCCGCGTAAAGTAACAGGTCTCCAGAAAGTAGCTCAGATGTTCCTGAAGCTTCTCTTTACTCGTAAAGGTAGCAATGTTATCATCCCGGCTCAGGGTACGTTCTTCTCAGACTTCGTAATTAATGCAAATCGTGTTGAAGATACTGACACTACTTTGATCGCTGATCTAACTGAGCAGATTACCGATGCGCAAGGTCAGTGTCAGTACATTATGAATACCACCGATTCTGACGTTGCAAGTCAATTAAAGACTGTGCAAATGCTCGGTATTGACGTAACCAAAGAATCAATTGTAATCTATCTGCGTATTCTGACCAATGCCGGAGCTATGGCTTCTATCGCCGTACCGTTCCCACAATTGGATCTTCCTCTTTCAGATCAAATGTCTAAGTAATAGGGCTGGTGCGTTGCATGTAGAAGGATTAAACTACTACAAGTAACGTACTGACCTATAACTATGGCAAATTTCTATTCTGTTTTACCCGGCCTTCAACCCTCAGCGCAAGATATTCTTGAAGCCGAGCTTCTAGCCAAGCAAATCCTTGAAGCACAATATCCAGACCTAGACCTCCGAGAAGGTACAGGGCTTCGTGATATGGTTCTGCGACCATCTGCTATGCTACTGGCACTGGTTCGTCTTGGTATCGATTACTACTTTGCTCAGAACACTATTGCTGGGGTAAATGATACTACTCCTACGAGCATCGTTGATAACATTCTTTCAAACTGGTTTATTAACCGTAACCTTGGTACTCGTGCTGTTATTAGCGCACGTCTATTCTTTGCCAAGCAAAAGAACGTATCTCTAACGACTGATATCTTTTTCTCAACCGATAACATCTCTAAGTTCTTCCCTCAGGCTGCAGTTACATTCAGCTCAGGCACGCTTACATATGATGCTTTCCAAAACGAATACTATGTTGACGTTGACCTAGTTGCAGAAGCAGAAGGAACACAGTACAACATCGGTTCAGGCTCACTGCTTTACTTCTCTAACTTTGATCCGTACTTCCTTCACGCAGAAATTAACTTCCTGAAGGATACTTCAGTATCATCAGAGACTAACGAAGAGTTTATTACACGTGCTCAGAACGCTATTTCTACACGTAATCTGATTAACGATCCATCAATCAGTTCAAACCTGCAGAATACCTTTAACTTTCTGGATAAAATCGTTTCAATCGGTATGGGAGATTCTGAAATGATTCGAGATCAGATTCAGGCTGTATTCACAGGTCAGCTAGCACAGCTCATTACCCAGCTTACCAGCTCAGGTACTACTGCGACTGCTACTTTGGCTAATCACGGCTACAACTCGGGACAAACTGTAACGATTGCAGGCGGTGCTCCAACTACGTACAACGGTTCGTATACGATTACCGTAATTGATTCTTCACACTTCACGTATCAGATGGCTACTGCTGCAACTAACGTGACCGTCCTTCCTACGGTTCAGGCTGTGAACTCACCGTTACTTATCCATAACGGAGGCATGGTTGACGTATACTGTGGCAACACCATTGCTACATCAATCGTACAAGTTACAACAGATGACTTCGGTGATGCTGACTTGACTGGTGCAATCTACAACTTCACACGTAGCTCAGTAAGCGGTGGAAGCTCAGACGATACTATTCCTTTCCTAGCTACGATCTCTGCTTCAAGCACGACGGTTGCAGCTAACCTAGGCCTTGTTCACGTGGCTTCAACTAGTCACGGACTATCAACTGGCCAAATGGTTACAGTGTCAGGTCTTGTTGAGACGTTGCCTATTACTTCTATTTCATGCTCAGCAATTACTGTAACTGTAGTTTCTGCTAACCACGGCCTGACAAGTGGTACGTCTGTAACCATTCAAGGTGTAACGCCAACTCAGTACAATGGTACGTTCCCAATTAACGTAGTTGATGCTAATACTTTCAACTACATCGTAGCATTTAACATTGCAACGCCCGGTTCTGGCTCATCAATGCTTATTGCCAACCCGTCACTTGCAGGACAGTTTTCTGTAAACGTGCTAAGTGCAAATGCGTTTGACATTGTAATGCCTGGCCTTTGGACAAATGCTACCGTCACTAACAACATCGTTATTAACTATGCTGTACCATTTACCTTTAAAAACAAAAATACGCAAAGCCAAGCTATTACTGCGCTTACTTGCACAGGTACTACTGTTACCGTAACAATTCCTAACCACGGAATTACTGAGAACCGCTATGTGACAATTCGTGGTGCAACTCCATCCGATTACAACGGCACATGGCTAGTAACTAACGCTCTTAATAAAGATCAGTTCCAATTCACAGTTCCAGTAACTATCGGAAGTCCTGGTTCAAATGCAGTATGTGATTCTGTTATTCCTTGGTTCGATTATGGTTTTAGCTCCCGTCAAGACTTGGTTGTAAGCTTTGGTTCACTCTATGCTAATCAAACAGCAAGTTTCCAAATCAGCTTCTTTGATAACGTTGATAGCGTACAGTCATATCTAGAGAACTCAACAAACCGTGTACTGTGTGGAGATTTGCTTGCTCGTGGATTTAACTTCTACTTGATCGATCTGTCAGTAACTGGCTATAATGGCGTGTCCCCAGATGCGACCGTAATTACTGAAACTACAAAGAATTTCTTCAGTAATATGAATCCAGGTGATACCTTGATTCTTTCAGATCTTATGGCTCAGCTTTCACTAGCCGGTATTACGAATATCAAGACTCCGCTTGGCGTAGCTTATACTCATTACACTCGTGACTTAATTCCTGCAACCACAGGTATGATCACTGACTATCTAGATCCAGCAGATAGAACTAACATCTTTATACTGAACACTGTAACAACGAATAACCAAACAGTTTAACTATGACTCGTGCTAACTTCACTGAAAACGGCCTGAACATCGGGCAGAACCTAACGAATATGACGTACCTATATGGTATTTCAGATTTCTTCACGGTTCTGTTCGAGGATACAGACCGTATGAACCTTATCCTTGAAGCTGGCACAGAAGGGGCTGCAGAAACTTACAGCAAGTTCTTGCAGCTTACCTCGTCAATTAGCCTTGCAACGATTCAGGAAACTATTGGCTCATCTATTGAGCTTGTTATTCTTCCTGCATCCAACGCAGTGCAAGGCCAAGTAAACACGTACAAGGTCGGCAAGGCAATTACCTCAAGTCGATACATTGCTAACCGTCCATTTCTTCCCACGGTAATTCTTGAGGAAGACGTTGACTATCATCTAGAAACAGCACTTGACGGAACTATGAATGTTCGCTTTGCTGCTGACATTTCAGATAAGGGCTTTTCATCTAACACAGATGTCAATGGCGTTCGTCAGTATGCAATGTGGTTCGTAGATGCAACAATCGATGAAAACCTTATCTCAACGATGTTCGGTGATTTGATTGGCGTTGATCCTGAGAGTTCAACTGATGCATTCTACAACTTCGTTTACGGCCTATACTACGTATACGTTAATGGCCCTACTCTTGATTTAGTTCGCAAGGGATTAAACCTTGTTCTTGGCATGCCTTTGGCTCGTGCAAATGAGACTGTTCTTGATGTTCGTAACTATCTTGAGACTGACCAGTACATCGTTATTACTGACCAGAACCAATATCTAATTCCTTTTGGTGTTGTTCCTAACGTTGTTCCTGGCGACAGCATCGTTACAGGTCAAGAGTTAGCTCAATGGGTTGAGATTCAGGATTACCTGAGTGATGGAGAGTGGTGGCTTAATTTACAGATTCCAGCTTCAATCATTCCTGAACTACCGGCTGGTCAGAAGGATAGATTTGCAACTGAAGGTAGTCACTTCGACTATCTAATGCGCAACTACCTAAAGAAACACACGTTTCTAGTAAACGTGAAGGTAGACTCGTTTAAAAATATTCAAACGTTCCAGCAGTTATCGGACATTATTAACAAAGTAAAACCTACGTACACTCAGCCGATTTACGTTTGGTCTATTACTGCGATGACAGAAGAGCTTACTCTAAGCGATGATCTGTCTACGTACCGTGTTGATCCTAGCCGTTGTGAAAAGATTCAATATCCTATCGCTCGTATGCGCAGGGATAATACTGACGACCCTATTAAGCGTGGTTGCCCTACGTTCATTCGCTCTAACGTACCAATGTGGGTCACAAAGATTCTAGGTACTGACGAGCTTATAAACGGAAATCAGACTACTGTAAACGGCGGTTCACTATCAGGGTTTATCAACCCTCAGGCTCAGTTCCGTGCAAATACAACGCAGGAAACATCTTGGCTTACTGCTATGTTCCAACGTGGACATGACCAGACTCAGATTCGCCGTGACAAAGTAGCGTTCAACCGTAGTCGTGGTGACTTGACAGTTGCTAATGGCAAAGCCGTAACTTGGTACGACATCCCTGCCGGTATGAAGGTTGTTCCGCTTTACATTACCAAGCAATACGACATTGCTGCTAAATGCTTATCTGTAGGCACAGACGTTCCGCCTACTGGTCAGTGGGTGTTTTCCATTTTCAACCCTTCTAATTCTGGCCTTGCAATTAACGTGGCGGCGATTAATGATAGCGGATCGTCTTTTACAATAAACCCGCTTGTAACGTTTTTTAACACTTTGTTTTTCCGTGGCACAAACGTAGGTTATCTGGGAGCATTGATTCCTGATCTTGGAATGCAAGCAACGTATGCACCTACTCCGGCAGACGTTGGATTAGCAGACTATTTGATGGGTGTTCGTATTCTAGAAGATACAGTTGGAATTTATTGGGTCACAGAGAATGCTTCGATTGAATCTCCTCAGTACTTCCCAGTAGAAGAAATGGATAGAGCTGTTATTAGTTACGATATGCCGTTGACTCGTGGACACCAAGCAATTGGAACTCCGCATTATACTTTGCGCGGCGCAGACCTTAACTATACTGGTGATTCTAGTATTGACGGCACTGCGATTAATGAAGAATCCGGCTATAATAACTCTATAACTCCGAACACTTATTCGGACAAATACAACTCGTCAGTTACAATTACCAGAGGTGGTACAGTTATCACCCATGCACAAGAACTCAGCTAAACATGAAAGACCTTATTAATCGCTTCGTTAAACGCTTTCTCAAGATGGTCAATCTTATTCCGCTTGAAGGCGTTTTAAGAGTAGAGAAGTGGTATCCTGATGGCCGTAAAGAACTGGCTTTTGAAAAGAAAAATCTTATCGTGCTCACGGCTAAGCAAGTTCTTCTGAGTAGCCTGTACGTAGCTAATCAGTTGTCTGATCCAATCATTAATCTGAAGATCGGCACTGGTGGATGTATCGACCCACAAGGTCTATTTCCGAAGCCTATCAGTCAAGCTATGTCTTCGCTATTCACTCCGCTTCTTGACGTTGCTACATCGTTTACCATTAACAATGCTGCACCTTCAGTTACGTTCATTGCGGACGTTGACCAAGGCACTGCTAACGGTCAGTTGATCACAGAAGCAGGTCTGTATAAGGCCAGTGCAACGATGTTTAATATCAAGACATTTCCTGGCATCCCGAAGACTAGCGAGTTCTCAATCCACTTCGAGTGGACCATCCAGATGTCTTAAGCTATGCCAACGACTACTTCGCAACTCCAAGTAACCACTCAACTAGAAGGTGATAAAATTACTGTCACCGCTCTTATTCTTCCCAATGGTTTCTTGCCACAAAATATTTTCCTGTATAAAAACACTGGAACGAATGCGCTTGGAGATTACTACGGCGTAGCTAATGTCGAGGAAATGACACGTTTTCAGATTTTCACGGGAACTGCTATTCCTAAGTTCGGAAATGCATTCGTCAGGTTCAATCAGGCTAAAATTACACTGAGCGTCAACGATGATTCAGCCTCTGTTATCGCAGCGATTACACAAGGCGTAACAAACCTAAGCGCCGCTATGAAACTGGCTGCTACCACGACTAAAGTTATTACTATTGCCTAAATATGACCACAAGCACAAGATTATACGCCAACAACGCTAAGACGACTCTTGCGTCTTCAGTTCAGCCTGGCGACACAACAATTCAAGTAGCGAATGCTTCGCTGTTTCCACAGCCTACTGCTGGTCAACACTTCTTAGCAACCATCGATACCGGATCAACTCAAGAAGTTATTCAGGTAAATGGCGTAAGCGGAAATAGCTTTATTAACTGCGTTCGTGGTTTTGAAGGGGTAGCAGGCACATACCAGGCCGGTACTCGTATTGAAAACCGTGCAACTGCCGGTACTTACGAGTCGTTTGCACGTCTCCAAGACCGTGTTGCACCTATCACTAACCTTGACTCCTTGTCAGCTCCCGGAGCTTCTGACTCGAACAGCTACGTCACTCAGAGTACTGATGACGGTGGTAACTACATACTAGCATATTCAGGAAGTGCAAGCGGTGTATGGAGTTTTACGAATTACCCTACCGTTCTTACTTCAGGTACTCTAGCAGGCGTTGGAACTACTATTTCAATTTCAGTTACGAACGCCGCAACTATTATACCTCTACCGTTTGCAGGAAAGTACATTATTCAGTTCATGACTGGTCAGAATAAAGGCTTGGTCAGGGCTATTACTTCGATTTCAGGCAACACTATAAACTGGGCTACGGCTCTTCCATTTGCACCTGCTGCATCTGATAGCTACCAAGTCTATCAAAGTGAAGTTTCTAATTTGAACGCACTGAACATCGCTGCAAATAATGGTCTTATCTACGCAATCCTTCTTGGTTCTTAATTAAATGGCACAGAATTTTAAACACTCTACAAACGGTCTTACACTAGGCACTTCAAACACGCTTATTTATGGGCCAGTCCCAGCTGGTACTACAGCTATTGTATTCAGCGGTACATTCCCCAACCTGGATGCAACCAATAAGCTAATGCACTATTTGACACTGTTCAAATATGATGGTGTTACGTTCAACTATGAACTAAATAGTGTTCCTATTCCGTACGGTAGTGCTTCCAAGTCACCTAAAATTGTAATGAACGCTGGCGAGTCACTATATGCTACTGCTGATACAGCAGCAATGATTGGTGTAAGTCTTAGCGTACTAGAACTTTCATAAGGTAAACAATGGCAGTCGATTTAGAATATTTCGGTGTACCACCGGCAGACTACAGAGAGCAAGAGCTTCGTACTCGGCTTACTGCAACTGCTGGTCAAACTACATTTTCAGCTCCGTATTCTCCAGGCAACGTTGACGTTTTCTACAACGGGGCTAAACTCGACCCTTTTTCTGAGTTTACCGGCACTGACGGAGCAAACATTGTACTTGCTTCTGGAGCATTCGCTAACGGGGATATTGTTGAAGTTATCTCACGTTCACAAGTACAAGTATCAAACATTTACACGAAGCAGCAAGTAGATAACCTTGCTGGTAACTTCTATGGTATCGCAACCGGTACGGGCAACGCTCAAGTCGTAACTACAGTTCCTACTTTTGCAGCGTATCTGGATGGCATGGAAATTAAGGTTCGTGCAGTTGCAGCTAATGCTTCGACTACGCCTACTATTGCTATTAACGGACTTCCAGCGAAGACTATTGTTTTCAATAGCGCTGCAATTGCATTGTTTGGAAACGATTGGGTAGCTGGTTCTGAGATTACACTTCGTTATAATCAAACGTTGGATAAGCTTGTTCTTGTAGAGGGTGCGGTTACAAGCGTTGCCCCTGCACAGTTTACCAATAATAATCAAAATGTAAACTCATTTTTTGTTCAGAGGGCTCTGGGCAATAGATCTGGTGTAGTTAACGTTAATACTACTCAAACTCTTACAACAGCTCAAGTAGGTAGCTTTATATCCTTTTTCGGAGCTACTGGACCCATTACGGTAACTGTTCCTAACGTTACAGCTTTTGGAATTGTATCCGGAGTTTCTTATTTGATGGTTAATACCTCTCCGTTCCCGGTAACCTTGACTTCAACGTCTAATTTCTCACAACCTTGGGCTTCAGGTGCAGGTTCAACCACTTTTGTGCTGCAAACAGGAGTATCAGTAGAATGTATTTCAGATGGAGGTAGTTGGAATCTTGTAGGTGGTGGCGGTTCATCTTCCCTACTCACCAATGGCCTTCAAAGACTTCCAAGTGGAATGATAATGCAGTGGGGTACAACAGCTTCCATAACAACAGGAACAAGTATAACTGTAACCCTTCCTGTAGCCATGCCTGCAAACATTCTACAAGTAATGATTACATCTCAGTCTTCTGCAAACGGTACAGTTCCGTTTAGTGGAGGTTGGCAAGCAATTAACAACGCTACATTTACACTAAGAAATAACTCCACGCTAACTGGACAGTATTCTTGGATGGCAATCGGTTATTAAGAATTAAAATCACATAGTAATTAACAAGGCAAACAAATGGCACTTTTTTATTCAAAGTCAACTGGTGGATTCTACGATGATTCAATCCACACGGCTGCACAAATTCCTTCAGACGCAGTAGCGATTACTGAAGTACAACATCAAGCGCTGCTTACAGGTCAATCTGCAGGCAAGCTAATTACGGCTGATGCTAATGGCAACCCTATTCTAGTAGATCCTCCTGCTCCTCCACTTGCTGATGTTCAAGCACGCTCACTAGCAGCTCTTGACGACGCTGCAGAAGTGCTTCGTGGAAAGTTCATCACGGCTAACTCAGGTCAAGTTGCAACATATCTGCTTAAGCAAAATCAAGCTGCAGCGTTCAAGGCTGCTAACTACACCGGCACAGTTCCAGGCCTAGTACAGTCAGAAGCTACGGCTACTGATAAGTCAGCACAGGCTGCTTGTGACGATATTCTTGCCCAGTACGATCTGTGGTGCAATCTTGCAGCAGCAATCGAAACAGCACGTCGTACAGCAAAGGTTGCAGTGAGTACGGCAACTACGGTAGATGCTGTTAACTCAGCTGTAAGCACGGCTCAGGCTGCGTTTGCACAAATTGAAGCACAAGCAGGCTCAGCTTCGGTCGAATAACCCGGAGTTTTAAATGAAGTACGATGATGTACGCAATTCTATCAAGACTGGCGATCTTATCGCTGTAAGAAATAAGAAATTCCAGTTCTTGCCCATTGCGACCCGAATTGTAACGAATAGCCCGTACACACATACGGGCATTGCAATTTGGGCAGGTGGTCGTTTGCTGTTAGCTCAGACAAACGCTGGAGGCTGCAACGTCGTTCCCCTTTCACAAGAAGCGGAATACGACTTTGATGTTTTTGAGTGTCCAGTTGACCGTGACAAGTGCGAGGCTGTAATTTGGTCCGAGCTTGGTTCAAGAATCCCTTATGGTTTTATTGATTTAGCTCGTATCTTTGGTTACAAAGTGTTCGGCATCCCTCTCCCACAATCTGATGGAGCCGACCTAGTCTGCAGCGCACTATCAGCGACCATATATAAACTATGTGGTTGGAACCCAGTAGGGTTACCATCTATTCCTTGGCCAGGCGCTGTTACAGACCAGTTACAAAATGCAAAGAAATTCGAAGTAGAAGCTTCGACATAATACTAAATTAATAGGGGAATATTCTATGGCCGAGCCAGTCACTACATCTGCTGGGGCAATCTTTACTATTGCTAAAGCATGGTCCATCCTTGCGGGTGTATCTGGCTCTGTCGTTCCTATTCTTGCATTAAGTGATCAAAACAAGACTAGTTTCAAGAACGCTTTATTCATGGCGATAGTAGGTTCATCCTTTGCTATTTTCATGGGTCCTTGGATTGCAGATAACGCTAACGTTCATTCGACAGAGGGTGTAGTTGCTCTCTCTTGGGCTTTAGGCGCCGTTGGTGTATATGTAATCAGAGCAGTTCTAAGATGGATCGACAAACGAGGCGAAGACGCAGTAGATCAAATCGTAAACAGAGTAATCGGCGGCGATTCACGCGACGATGAAAAGCAAGTTATCCGTGAGACTATAGTCATTGAAGATCGCCGGTCTCTTCCTTCTCAAGGTGGGCCATTTGAGGAAAACAAATGATCTCGACTTTTTTAAACCTGCTTGCTGATGTAAATATACCGCTTGTTCTTAATTTCCTTATTTCAATAGGGATGGGTTTCTGTGGTTTCTTTTTTGCGTTTGTAATTAAGAACAAGAATATCAAGAACAAGTGGTTCACGTCTCTTCGATACATTCTAATACTTCTCTCCATCTCAGCTTTCAGCAATGCTTACTGTTTAGGTATTCTGGGCTACAAAGTGGTTCAGCCGAGCGAGTTACTTCTCCATCTATCAGTTTTAGTATTCATGCTTTGGGGAACAGCTTACTATCTATTCAATATAGTTGGCTCAGGCACAAGTCTAACTCAAGAGAAAGTATTAAAATTCATTGAGAAAGAACATTCAACTACGAGTACACAATGATTGCTCGTAGTTTTTAGAAACTATAAACTATGAGCTATTTTGGTCTACCTCTTTACCCAGTATCTCCTCCTAATCAGCAAGCAGTAGTCACAATCGTCGGGAACACTACCCTTGGCGTTGGTGCAGCTACGTATGACAAACAGTTCATGATTACTGGTGCTGGCGGTTATACAATCACGCTTCCTTCACTTGATGGTGTGAATTTCCCATCCAAGTCATACAGCATTTTCAATAGTAGCTCTGCTCTTTGCACAGTAAACTGCGCTGGTTCAGACACTGCACTTCTGCTTGGTTCAAGCTTTACTTCATTTTCTATTCTTCCCGGTGAACGTATTCTTGTTCAAAACATGGTTACGTCATGGATTGTAGCATTGGAGAGCGCTTCTAGAACTACGACTGCACCTCAATTTGATAGTACTATTCGTAATGCAAGTACAGCTTGGGTTAGACAGTTTGGATTACAATACTCCGCAAATTTTGGAGTTTCTTCAAACACTACCCTCACTGTAGCGCAAGTTGCAGGATCGATTTGTAACATTCAAGGTAACAATATAACGGTAACTCTTCCTGCTACTACTAGTGCAGTTATTGGTACTAGAGTAGAATTTGTTAGTGGCGGAGGTACTAACATTATTCAACGGCAGGGCTCAGACGTTATTTCTACGAACTTTTCAAATAACGTTAACTCTATCGTTTTAAACGCTGGAGATTCAGCAACTTTGGTGTACATGGGTACTGGGCAGTGGTACGTTGTAGGTGGATCAGTTCAGATTGGCTTATCTGGTTCGTTTCTTCCAAATTTTTCAAACAACGGTTTCCAAAAACTTCCTAGTGGATTTGTAATGCAGTGGGGTTATAGCGCAGCAGTAGCGTTTAATACTACCACAGTAGTAACCTTCCCTATTACTTTTCCAACACAATGTATCGGAGTAACTGCTACTGCGTTTGGCGCGGCTGGAAATTATGCAGCTCCTGAAGTTTTTAATAAGTCAACTACCAACTGTACCGTAGGTAACCCTACTACTGGAAGTACCGCTACTGCTTACTTCGTTGTTGCAATTGGTAACTAAGGAATAAATAAAAATGGCACGTACAAGAAATTTAGGTAATTTGACTGATCTGCTTACTGCAGGGTCAACTTACGTCACAACAACTACTCCTCCGCAGTTTGACAATGGTACAAATTTGTCAACAACGGGTTTTGTGCAACGAGCACTTGGAAATTTTTCAGGGTATTTGAGCTTAGGGGTAAATACAGCGCTTACTGCGGCCCATGCCGGTTTTTTCATTACATGCGCTGGAACTACATTAACAATTACTTTGCCACAAGTTAGTACAATGGCAATTGGCTCTCAGATCACTATTTCTGCTGCAGGTGGTGCTACTGCATTGACTGTAGCAACGTTTGCTGGCGATACCTTAGTAGGAGCTAATAATCCTAATACAAGTATCTTGATGGGCGTGGACGAGTATTTAACTGCTATCGTTGTAGGTCCAACTTCATGGGTTGTAATTGGAAATACTCCTCGTATTTTGAGTCAAAATGCTATGTTTAGTACCTCACTTTTGTCAACAGCTGGCTTTCAAAAATTACCAAGTGGAGTTATTTTACAATGGGGAAATGGAAACTATACCGCCCAGACAACTACAACTAGCAATTTTGCGATGACGTTTCCAAATAGCTGTTTGGCTACTTATGCAAGCTTGGGTTTTAACCTTTCACTTACAACGAATAGCGTTGGTATAGGTATCCAGGCTATCAGCACTTCCCAATTTAAATTAACGGTACCTTCTGCAGGTGCCGGTACGACAGGGTGCTCCTGGCTTGCAATTGGTGTATAACACTTTGTAACATTTCTCCTATTGACGTTTCATCTAAAATCACCGTATAGGCAACTAGCGGTGATTTTTTTATGATACTTACACAAGCACAACTCAAAACAATCGCTCCGACGATGAATCAAACTCGTCTGGACACGTTCACAGATCCAATCAATGAAACGTTGATTAAATACGGCATTACTGAAATGCCAATCGTTGCTATGTTCATCGCTCAAGTCATGCATGAGAGCTGTGGATGTATCTATACGACAGAACTCGCTTCAGGACAAGCCTATGAAGGGCGTAAGGATCTGGGAAATACTCAGAAGGGTGACGGTGTGCTGTATAAGGGTCGAGGTCTAATCCAGGTTACAGGCAGATCTAATTACGCTGCAATGACAATGGCTCTTGACCACGATTTTCTGTCTCACCCCACTGACTTAGCTTTGCCTGAATGGGCCGCACTATCAGCAGGACAATTCTGGAAGGATAAAAATCTTTCAGACTTGGCTCAGCCTAATACTGATGACGCCTTTTTAAAAGTAACCAAGCGAATTAATGGCGGCACTAATGGTCTGGCCGACAGACAAGCCTACTGGGCCCGTGCCAAGAAAGTCCTAGGAGTTAACTAAACCATGTTCTCAATCAAACAATTTCTTAAAGATCTAATCACAGAAAACGACGGCGTAAGCTTCTGTCCAGTCCGTATTCTATCAATGGGCCTCAGCGTTCCCACAGTAGTAATGTTCATTGCTGGCTACGCTGCAAGTATTTTCCAAGGTCATTTCGATGGCCAAAACATGGCACTTGCTTTCACTACCCTTTGTGGAGGCTTTGCAGCTATCGGTGCTGGTGTTGCTGCCAAGGCACTTACCGACACTGATATCACTAAGAAGTAATTGACAGCCGGGTCAGTGTGGAATAGACTTCTCTTAATCAAGGGACAAACATATGTTTACATCATTTGCACTTATTAAGGCTTTCTTTTCGCACTGGCTTGGTATCACCATCGGCGTACTAGTACTAGTCTTGGCACTATTCTGCACCGTAGAGTATTTCCACATCAAGACGCTCAACACAACCATTGCTTCTCTAAATCAGAAGATTGGTTCCTCACAGGCTACTGCTGCTCAATTCGAATCTGCAGCCAGTGATTGTAGCGCCAACACAGACGCTCTAGCACAAGCTGAAGCTACTGCCACTGCATCCGCTGCCGTTGCAGTAAGCGAAGCTACTGTCAAGGCTAAGACATTCACAAGCCACGCCAAAACGATTCTTGCACAAAAGCCTACTGGCACCGACGATTACGCCAATAGTAAAGCATTGATGGATCAGTTAATCGATAATCGTCAAGCTAATCAACCGTAAGAGTCATCATGAAAAAGTTAATTCTCATCACAGCCATGCTCTTGTCTGGCTGTACCGTGTTTGGCGCTGCTCAACCCGAAGTCCAGTACGTTACCAAAGAAGTGAAAGTTCCTGTGACCATTAAGTGTGAGAAGCAAAATATCACTAAGCCTAAATATGTGTTTACACAGGCTAAAAAAGGCGACTTGCTTTATACCAACTTGGCCCTACTCGCTGCTGAGAACGACTACTTGATCGCATATACGGCTAAACTAGAAGCAGCGCTTAATGCTTGCACTAAACCATGACAAGAAACGTTACTCACTTTGAAATAACTGAAGGGACTGATTTTACTCAGTCCTTTTTATATGTTGATCTCTCAACAGGCTTACCCATCGATCTGACTGACTACACAGCAGATATGAAGCTTAAGGAAAACATGAATGGCACTTATGATGGCTATGCTAATGGTGCGTTCGTACTTGAGCTTTCAACTACGCTTGGCGGTATTACTCTTGGTGGAGATACTGGCCTAGTCACAGTTACGTTCACTGCTGAACAGACGACTAACGTTCTTTGGAACCGCGCTGTATATAACCTTGTTTTGACTTCTCCTCAGGGCAAACGTACTCCTTTCATGAACGGATTTGTAACAATTCTTTCTGATACGGTGGCGTAATGGCCCAAAAGCCAGTCTGCCGTATTGGAGATCAAGGCCAAGGAATCTGTCACCTCCATGCTTCTCCTACTCCCTACACTACTACTTTCATTAGTAATCCAGGCACTACTGTTACTGCTGATGGATTAGTCGTTTGCACAATCGGCGCTATTGGCAACGCTACGTGCGGACACCAAACAATTGCTACGACTGGCTCTGGGCTTAGTCAAGACATTAACGGCAATGCTTTCCACCGTGTCGGAGACCAAGGACATATTATTGGTGATGCCGCTGGAATTTACACTGCAACTACTGGCTCGGGCATAGTTAGTTCCGAGTAAAATAGAGGTATCTTTCCAGGATACCTCATCATGGCTTTTACATCAGCTTCTACCGACGCAACCATTGAGTTAGTATTTGACTCAACTGGTTCTCAACTAATCAGTCCGTCTTCTCTAGCTCATACATACGGCTACGACGGCTCAAACAATCTTATCACAGACACCATTACAGACGGTGTCAACACTTGGGTCAAGACCTATACTTATACCGGCAGTAACTTGACTGGCGAAAGCGCTTGGGTGAAGCAATGAGTCTAGGTCTAGGCGAATTTAAAAAGCTTCTTAAGCTTGCTGGAGTTGGTAGTTCTTCAGGTGGTGGCTCTACTACACCTCCGGGGCAAACAGTTCGTAACATTGCAACTCGTTGCCGTCAGAACTATCAAACCGTAGCTTCTGTTCAAGCTATGAAGTCAAAATCACAGCATACTAATATGGGCGACCATATTCTTGCAGCCGATGGCGTTCAAATCGTAGTTGGTAACTGGTACGCTAATAACACTGGTGAGTTTTCTGGCCCGGCTACATCAACTGAGATGATCTCTATTGAGTACCCTCAAGGCGTATACAAACTAGCAACATTTGGCGGAAATCAATCAACAACATGTGCTGCTGGATCTAATGTAACAACCGACGCTATTAAACTAGCTATTCCAAAGGGTGCTACATTCTGGGTTCACCGTTGGCAGACATTTCCATCAGCAGTGAGTATTCCTGTTTCAGCAAACGCTGTTACTATTTCTACCTTTGATGTTGCAACTCAATACAGCGCTGCGCAATTAGCTGCACTTACTGTTGATCCTCGTTCATTCCTAACTGGTATGACTGCAAGTGGTGGCACAGCGGGCGGTGCATGGACTATGTATCCTCTGGCCGTCCTTGGTAAGTCTTCAGTGCCTAGCGTAATCGGATATGGGGATAGCCGTATGTCTGGTCGTTCAGATGCTCAAAGTACTCTGACTACAGCTGCAGACTTTGGCTATTTCGGTATGGGGGAAGTGTTCCGCTCTATTGGCCACTTATTGCCGTATACTAACTGTGGCTGTGAAACAGATACGATTCAACAGTTCAATGCATTTCCTACATTCCGTAGTAATTTGGCTCAATACCACACCCACGTTCATTTCGAATATGGTGTTAACGATCTTACAGCAGGCCGTACAGCCGCAGTTATTCAAGCAGCGCTTCAGGCTGGGTACGCATTGTTTCCGACTAAGAAGATTTCTCAGTCAACGATTCCTCCTGTAACTGCCAGTACAGATACTTGGCTTACCCTAGCTAACCAGACTACAGCAGGTACTAATCCACAACGTGTTATTCTAAATAACTGGATTCGTACTAAACCAAGTCCACTCTGGGCTTACTTTGAAGTAGCAGATGCTGTAGAATCAGCTCGTGATAGTGGGTTGTGGAAAGCCCCTACTGGATCAACAGGTATCTATAGCCCTGTTACTGGCGACGGTACACACGAAACTCCATACGGATATAGCCTTATTCAGCTTTCGAACGCCATCGATCCAACACTCTTCGTCTAAAGGACAAACATGTTTCTCATTCTGTACCCGTTCTACGCAATTGCATCGCTTCTGTTTGTAGTTGTTACGATGATCTTTGCACCGCTTATCGCTAAGTTCGTAGATGCTGAAGGCAATCTTCCTAAATGGCTCTCATGGTTTCAAACCTTTGATGCAACGTTATTTGAAGGTCGTCAGCCTCAGTATGGATTTACGGGTACTGATGAGGAAGTAGCTACGAAATGGCTACGTCGTAATCCAGGTTACACATTTGACTATGAGCCTCTTGGCGTAGCCTGGGATAAGACTCAGTGGACTGCAACGTTTGTAAAGACTCAAGACGGGACTACGCGTTTTTTCGCTAAAGGCCCTAACGGTCAATTCAACTATGAATACGGCGGTAAGCATCTTCAAGTTAAGCTAGGCTGGAAAGCGTTTAATCTGTACAATGCTGATACTGGCACTTACAGAGATGGCAATTGGGGCCCTCTACCTAGAATCCCAGTTTGCTTCACGATCAAACCAGTACTATAAAATAGAAACACAACTTTAGAAGAATTATGAGCTTAGTAACCTTTAACCCTGTTAGATTCTACACCCAGGACGATGTCTACCACTACACAGCAGATAATCGTCCACTACAGGATCTGGCCTCAAATGACACACTGCTTCAAGCTGCTATTGACATTCTTGCTGCAGCTATTACTTCAGGCGGTGTATCGTCTCAAGACTTCGCTGCTGGCGTTGATTTCGTAGCTGGCACTGACAATGATGTCACTCTTATTTCAGCTCCTCCTAATGCTTCGTCAGTGTGGGTGTTCTTCGATGGCGTGTATCAAAACGTTAATACATTTACTGTAAGCGGTACACTGATCACCTTTGGTTCAGTTATTCCTCTTGGCGTAACATCAATCGAAGTTAAGTGGTCTAATGCAAGCTCTACTAATACATTTTCAAGCACAGCCGTTGTGTCCGTAGGCGATGCAAATATTACACTAGGTATCGCACGTGATATCGTAGTAACGTACACAGCACCGCTTACAGCAAATAGAACTGTCTCTCTACCAACTGGTGGTACGCAAGGCTTCACGGTGAGAGTAACAAGAACTGCAGCAGCGACTGGAGCATTTACTGTCACAGTAGGTGCAGGGCTTAAACTACTCAACACAGCAGGGACTTGGGCTGATTTCATATACACTGGAACAGCCTGGATACAGACAGCAGCAGGAAGCCTCTAAACAGAGCCAGGTTTATCCTGGCTTTTTTATTGCCTAAAATAGAAGTCTCTAACCTTACAAAAACATGGCTACTTTTCCCGGTTCAAAACTAATTAGATTTCTAGGCTCCCTGCTTGGCGCTGGTGGAGTAGACAGATCGTTGCATGACAAGCTCGCTGAAATGACATCTCCAGAGGATTTCGGAGCAACGGGCAATGGCACTACTGACGATAGCGCTGCATTCATTGCGGCATTAGCAACTGGCAAAACCATACTCTGTGGACCAAGGACGTACTTGCTAAATGCAGGAATAACCTTGGCAACTTCTGGACAAAGAATTTTAGGTCAGGGATTTAATACTACTCTTAAGTTCGCAGGTAGTTTTGACTGCGTGTCGGTCTCCACACTTGGAGCAACAGGAGGTGGTCTTGAGAATATACGTATTGATGCCTCAAATATGACAGGGGGATACACGTTGTCTGTAAATTGGGCTACGAGAGTAGTGTTTAGAAATGTTCGTGGCGTAAATGGATTCAATGGAATTCATATAGTACGTGCTAATACTCTCGCATTTGAACAATGTTCATTCGAAGGATATCGTGGCACAAAAATGTTTTACGGCGATGGTACTACTCAGAGATCAGACCTGATACGTATCAATGGCCTATCTCTCATAGGAGATGGTACGGCAAATCCAGACGGTTTTGTAGTAGACGGGTTCTTCAATACTATTCAAGCTTTTGGACTAGTGTGCCTGCGAGTAAATCGTGGCATCTTACATACAAACACTGCAGGAACTACTGTAGGTAATTTCGCTAGATACTATGACTTTGAAGGAGATTTGTCAAATGTCGGTGAACAGATTAGACTAGAATCGGGCTCAGATATTCATTTCACCGATATGTACGCTCATGGATCAATTTCTGCAGACGGTATTTACATCGCTAGTGGAGTTGACTTAGTTAGTTTTAAGGGTGGGCGAAGTACTGGAAACTTCAAATGTGGAATTAATAACAACGGTTCACGAGTTAAAGTCGTGGGTGTGCTAGTCGGCGGAAATTCTCAATCAGGTATAGGAAGTTTCTCTGGAGTGTATTGTGGTCCTACCGCAGTAAAGTTCAACGCAACGGGATGTGAAACCGGTATAAATACTGGCGTTACTCAAAAGCAAAAATACGGCTTCGAAGTAGATGCGGGGGCAAGTGATTGTAACTGGATTGGCGGATCGCTTAAGGATAATGTTACAGGAGAATGGATAGATAATAGCGGCGGAGTTTCAGGAAATGTAAATGTGATTGGCTATAGCGGAGCTAGTCCTGACTCAAACACTGCTTATTTAGCACTAGTCCCTTCTAACGGAGGCTCCTTAACAATAGCTAATACTCAGTCAACTCTTCTTCTTACTAATGGCGGTACAACGACTTCTTTTACAGTGACTATGCCACCTAATCCAAAGGATGGCCAAGTTGTAAGCATTTCAACTAAGAGTATTATTACTACGTTTACTTTAAGTGCTAACGCAGGGCAGACTATGAACAATGCTCCGACTACCCTTGCAGCTGGAGAAGGCCATGCTTGGAAGTGGAGAAATTCTTCTGCTAATTGGTACAGACTTTATTAAGCTAAAAAAAGCCACGCTAGAAACGTGGCTTTTTCTTTGTTACTTACCTGTCTTTTTTCTCATCGCTTTGAACTTCGGCACTAGCTTGTGCCAGATATCTGTCAACTCAGCTACATCATTCATGATGGATACGACTGGATGATCTTCAATAGAGATGTTCTTCTTAGGCTCGACCGTGACTCTGACGTCTACCTCTTGGGGCTTACTCTGAGTAATAGGCCCGTCAGGTTCGAACTTCAATACAGGCTTTGGCTTGTTTTCTTCTGGTACAGGGAATGGCTTGTAAAAGTTCTGATATGTATTCTGGACAAGCTTAGGCGGGTCTTCTCTAACCGGCTCTGGTTCTGGCTCAATCTCAGGTTCTTCATCACTAATACAATCCATCTCGTATTCGTCTAACGCATCTTCAGCCTGTTCAAGATTATCTACATCAAACGTCAACTGTCCGTCCATGTTCGGATGGCATAAAACGATTTGATGAGTGTTATGTTTTGATACATCCGCCATGACTTCTAGTTCAATCATGACCTTGACACGTTTAAGGTGCAGAGGAAAGAGTTCTTTCTCTTCCTCCTTATCTTCATAATATCGTTGATGCCAATCGTCGTGCATTTACTTGCCTTTTAGTACTGGATCCCAAACTGCGTCATAGACTTGCTTGTACTTCTCATCTAAGAGACTCTCAAGCTCTGCTTTAAAAGTGTCGCTTGCAGGATTAAGCTTTGCAGCAGTCTCTGAAAGCCACACGTTATCTTCTACACCATTCCAAGTCTTAATGTAATACTCTCTATTTGAGTAAGCATCTGGACTGTAGATACCTTTCTTATACCCGTTTTTCCAACGAAGTTGATTCAGACAAACCTTGCCTACGAATAGAGCGTAAAAGTCTGAGATAGTCAACTTCAATGCAGAAACTACGTCGAAGAAGGAGTATAAAAGTTGACTGAAGAACGTCCCTTTTACAGCATGAACATCATAGTCTTCATCTCCTCGATTAGTATTCTTCTCGTTATCGTAATCGAGAATATCTGAGATGAGACACTTGATACGACGCTTAAGATACGCTACATCAATTTCACCACTGAAGTTTTTATAATCAGAATGGATCTTGACATGTTTCTCAAAGATATTTTCATAACCTTCCGCCATTACTTCACTAAACAAGAAGTGACCTACATCAACGATTTCAAGCTTGACTTGATCCCAGTCGATCTTACGGTCAATAGCACGCCACCATTCCCAGTTCAAATGGTTATATGCTTCGGTAGCCTCAGTGAACATTGCGTCCGGATAGGGCCAACCCTTTTCTTTCCACTCAAGGCTGAGTTTCTGATTGAGAGTTTCTTGGATGGAGAGAAAGTTTTGAGCGATGCTTGTCATTGATTATTTACCGTCTTCTGAATTGCTGAGAAACGTAGTTCTAACGCCAGTGATGTTATCACCGAACGTTGTTGTTTCTTGTGGCATTCCTGGAAAGTCACCGGCACGATAGGGTTGACCAGGCAAGCCAACTGTTGGAGCTGGTTGATATGGAATATAAGGCTGCGTTATAGGAACTACAGGTGCAGGCTGTACAACCGGATTTTTGTTGAGTTCAGCCTGAATTTCGATAAGTTCTCTTTCTATGTTCAGGAAGAGTTGAGTAACGAAATTCTTTACAGTAGCGTCAGTTACGATGCTAAGCAAGTATTTATACTCTGTAATCTTTTTCTTTAGCTCGATTAGGCGTTGTTGAGCTGATAATGGAGCAACTGTTGGAGCCATGTTAATTGTTAGTTGATCTAGAGGCGATGGAGTCTTTGGACCGATTGTAGGATACACCGGTGTTTGGATGATCCCTGTTACGGCTTGGTTAGGGCTGAGCTTATTGAAGTCTTCTACTAACTCTTTCAAAGACTTTGTTTTATTACCATTAGCATCAATGCTTATGCGACGCTGCTTTCTTTCTTCTTCTGATAGTTCTACCATTTGTTTTCTCACTTCCGTCATGTCTACATGGATAAGAGACCATTCTTCATAATTGGAAAGAGGGCTTTCGCCCTCAATCTTATCCGAACTTCTTTTTAAGATCTTCATACTGCTTACGTTCTATTTCTTCTCGATTCTTAGCATAAAAAGCTTCTTGTTCAAGCCTACTCTTATACTCGTCATCGGTTTCGTCACGATGTACGTCTACGTAGAAATATACTTCCTCATTGTAGTCAGTGGTCCATTCAATAGTAGACTCAGGGCCATACTTCGCTTCTAGACTCTGAAAGAATTTAACTGCTTCACTAGTCTTGCCAATAAAATCGTACTTACTGAAATCTTCTACGTTTTCAGAAATTTTTCTTTTCGTCATTGCTCTGAAGCTTTAAGAACTTCTTTAATCAAATTAAAAACAGCGTCATCATTAACAACAGTCTCAGTCCATGAATCTTCATACCAAGACCGTTCACGACGCATTGTAAGATTGTTTCTGTGAGTATTTATAAACTCTTTTATGTCTTTGTCGCTAATCATCGATTCTGACTTTCACATTCACCGAGCAGGCCTGCATATGCTGCGAGATCAACATAATCATCACGGTTATACTTACCATTACGACTACGTACAATCTTCAACACAACAAGGAACATCCAAGCATCAGCCTCGTTAATGTTGTGACCGGTAATTGCATTAAACACTTCTGCAATCTTGGCCGCTGTGCGTTCCCCACCTTCTGCATCACGCAATGCTGCTCGTTGCTTCATTGTGTTTGAAGCTTCGTCTAGAAAACTGTGTGCGCTTTGCTTGTCAGGCTTAGATTCTCTATTCAGCTCTTTAATAAACGCTTGTCTTGCTAAGTCTGGACCTTTTTCTGCTGGAAAAGAAGGAAGTGGAGCAGCCTTGATTTTATCCTCAATAGGATTAGTCTCAATAGGATTAGTCTCAACGCCAATCTTACTGAGACGTCTCTCCATTGCTTCCATATCTTTTCGTACTTGTGCTTCTTGTGATTCTGAAAGCTTTACAACGTGCTCCACATCTTCCGGATTTGAATACAGAGCACGTGCCCATTCTACTGCGGTTGTTTTACTTAATTCTGTCATGCTAGTTGTGGTTCGTTTGGTTCACTCGGAGTTTCCTCCGGTTCGTTAAGTTTTTCAATTTCAGTATCATACCAAATCGCTGCGATCAGAGGAAGGGCATCGCTATAATTTTCATTTTTCAGAAGTATCGTAGCGTCTTTGAGATATCCCTCATGAGCATAATTCAACATCTCAGGATTCGAGTCCATGAGAAGCTTCTCAACTTCACGGCTGAAAGCGTTACCAATGATCTCTTGCTTACGACTACTAGGAATAGTCTTCATAAACGAATCAGTGATTTCGTCTTGAATGCTGGTCTGTTCACTAGCAATTTGATTACCAATCGTAACATACGCGTCACGGCGATGCACGTAACCCATCACCTTGACCTTCTCTTCCATGTCTTCGAAATGCTGGGTGTAGAGATCAAATGCGTTTTTACATTGATACTTATCTAGATAAGGCTGAATCTGTGTGGTAAGGAAGTTGATATTACCAGCGATCATTTGTTGAATTTTGCTATACATTATTCACTCCACCATTCGTCGTTAAGGATATGTTCAAGAATCTTGAAACCAACTCTACAACCAGCAGCGTTGGGATGTCCGCCACCGCCTAGTGCTTTACATAGATCAGCTACGTTAACGCCACTATCTTTATGTGAACGCATTGACAACACTACATCATTGTCTTTGGTAATGAACCACATAATCGCAAGATCAACGTTAAGCGTTTTGTCTTCACAGATTGCTGCACCCTTCTCAGAGATGAACTCACCTGTGTTTAGAATCCCTGCTTGATACTTATCAAAATTCACTACCCTGACTGTTTTTGGCACTGCTGCTTCAACGATTTGTTTCTGTTGTTGGAGCAAAGTGTTACCAATGTCGATAAGCTTTGGCAGTTCTTCTTCCTGCTCAGCATAGTTATTCCATGCATCCATACGGCCTTTGAGTAGTCCAAGCCCTGAATGCACTGCTGCACTTAGAGGAAATTTGAACTTCCACAGGTCACGGTCCTGAACGTATTGAAGCAGCATCGGAACAGGGTCGTTGGGGTGGAAATATTCCCATGCGAGCACTGCCCCAGACTTGGTAAAATCGAAGACCACGTCAGAAAGGCCTAGGAGGGCCTCCTGAGCAGTGGCGTGATGGTCGATGACCACTACCCTCTTGCAACGGCTCCTGAGTGCCTCTAAAGCTGTCCTGGGCATACTGAAGTCTAACATGAATACCTCAGTGTCACTCGTCTGAGGAAAATCGGGTAGATTTTGACCATACTGACAAGCATGGTATTCAGCATTGTCACCAAACTTCTTCCAAGCTGCGTAACGTGCGCCTGTACCGTCCATGCATGAAGCATGGTAAAGAATTACTGTTTTCATAGCTGAATCATGTCTGAGTCTGAGGTGATCAACTCACCATCAAAATATACCTCTGCTTCTACCGTGATTTCGCCATCTGATTCCTGAACGCTAAGACGCAGATCAAGACTCTCCTTAATGAGATCTCTGAGCATGGTCTTCAACTGTGATTCAGTAACAGTGAGTGGTGCTTCGCTAACTGGTTCTCCAAAGATAGCATTAGTACCATTCGTAGAATTGCCGTTAGTGTAGTAGAAACTTCTATTCGTCGTGGTAGCAGGGGCAGCTGCCCACATACCTCCTCCAGTTGTAGCTGCTGATGCAGCTGCTACTGTTGCGTACTCAATAGCTCCATTGGCATCATTCCCAAAAAGTCTACGAGTGGGACCTTCTTGGTTTAACCAGTCCTGTATAGCTATGCCAGCAGTTGCGCGGGCAGCATCAAAACCAACATGAACTGCAGCTAAAGATGGATGAACTCCATCCATAGTAGGCTCTGTAGTAGGCTGACCACGAGCCTGACGTCTTTGATTCTCTTGTTGCCTCAGACGTTGATCTGGGCGTTGATTCCACTGTGCCATGTCATCATTTCCTAAGTGTTGATCTACTTCGTATCGTATATCTCTAACAATTAACTCTGCGAAATCGGGCGATTCTCTACGTTGTAGAAAGAGAGGAACATGAGTTTGAACATAAAAGTACTCGATCGTACCTACCAGCCTAAATTGACATCTAATTGTATTAGAAGGCTCTGCTACATTGCCTGACCCTGCTAAATTAGGCAGTATTTGAATTTGTACAAAATTTACTCCCCTTGGATACCCGCGATAAGCCTCAGCGAGTAGATTTGATAAATCACTAACTACTTCTCGTATGTCCACATTTCTATACCGTGTATTCTATTGATTCAATTCCTGCCTGTTTGATAGCCATCATGCATACGGGACAGGGCTTAGCCAGTCTAAGTTCACCAGCGTTACCTACCCTTACGACTACTATCTTGGCAGGGATTCCATTCTTTACTTTTACTAAAGCAGCTACCTCAGCATGTAGCCAGTGACGATGACTGTTCCCAGTCTTCTTAGCTAACTCAGCCTGTCGAGGATGAGTCTTCACATATGAGTTAGTTCCAGTGGCTAAAATTTTGCCCTTGCGATCAAGCACCGCTGCTGCTATTCGATACCTACCTGTTTCTGGTTGAGCTGAGTCAAGAGCCAACCTTTTAAGTTTTTCTATAAGTCTACTACTCATGGTTTACCCTACTGTGCGTCTCCCTTATACCAAGGATTCGCAAGAAACTGGACACATGTCCAGAAATGTCCGTTTTCATTGAAACGAGAAAACGTATATAGAACAATGAGTTATAGCACTGCTGTCCAATTTGTCCAGAAACTTTTTAGAAAACTGGACAGGCTCTAAGCCTTTGTATATAAGGCTCACAGCGATTTTGTCCAGTTTTTTTCACTTTTTTCTAAAAACCATACCTCACTTTCTATTAGAAATAAAAAACTAGCAAAAAGGTTACCTCACCCTCTTATATATAAATATATTTTTTAAAAGTTCAAATATAAATATATATATAGTACCCCCATATTCCTGGACTGTTAGGGTGAACCCTATGTTGTTACTTTTTTGTTTTTTTATTTATCAAATAGAAAGTGAGGTATGGTTTTTGGAAAAAAGGCCAAAAAACTGGACAATCGGGCTCTCAGCCTTATGCAGCAAGGGTTTCAGCTGTCCAGTTTTTTTTAGAGAAATTGGACAAACTGGACACGCTCCCCGCAAACCCTTTGTTTATAAGGCTCTGAGGTTTTTGGACAAAACGAGATTTCTGGACATGTGTCCAGTTTTTTCTCAGAAGGCTAAAAAAAGCCGAGTCGAAACCCGGCTTTTACTTACTACAACCTTTCAACTTACAGGTTGCCAGCAATGAATTCCGAAATGAACCTCGGAGTTGCCGTATCGAAACCAACCACGTCCAGCATATTGCGGTCAGTCGGATCAGCAATGCTGAAGTTGTTCACAGCCATACCGACCGTGATCAGCTTAGCTTCAGGCTTGTTCATGCCCTGACGATACTTGCGTACCGCTTGGAACACGTGTTGGCCGCCAGACCACGTTTCGTTATCCGTGTAAACACAGACAGCGTCAACGTCCCACTTATGTTGAAGCGCATACTCGAACGGCAATGCACAATTCGTACCACCGAAGTTGTGCGCACGAACCTTACCACACGCCGTAGCCAAAGTATCTTTGGATGTGATCCCGAGATCCTTAAAGCCATTAGCGCCGCTCGTGAAACCACGGATCTCAGTCCACGGCTCTGTGCGAGCGGTGACCATAGCCATGATTGCCGTACCTTCAGCACAGCTCAACAGAGGCGTATTGCTGATCGGAGCACTCATTGAACCCGATACATCCAGGCCCAACAGAATGTTCTTACCGGACGGCTCTACTGCTTCAAACGAAACGTAGAATGCATCTTCCAGATCAGCCACAATGGTACGGGCCGGAGTCCATACGAGTGAACCCTTATCGCCACGGCCTTGCGCGTAGATCTTCTGCGCAACTACGATTGACATCGGATGCAGACGTTCCTTGCGGATGGCTTCAACGTCGTGGAGCTTGGCAGATACAATCTTGCTCGTTTCCGAGAAAGGCTTGATCAAACCAACTGCCGTGAGCTTGTTCAGGTTGCGAACCAGCGCACCTAGACCCATGTGAGGCACAAGAGCTTCCCAAACCTTCGGGTCGTTCTTCTGCTCATTCGGGATCATTTCATGCGTGAGCTTGAAATCCTGGATCAGCTTAATCAACGTCTTCGTATCTGCAGTCTTGGCTTGCTCTGCAGCAATCAGAAGCTGAGGCACGAGGTCACCTTGCGACAGCGACTCTGCACCCTTGTTGATAAACTTGTACAGGTTCTGACGAACCGGATCAGTGCCAGGCTTGACGTGAGCCAGACGCATGATGTCCTTGTGGGACCAGCCGTCACGTTGCTTGTACTTCACGATCTGGAACGCAAGCTTATCGGTATCCTTTGAGGAATACCAGTTCTGAACTACGTTCTTGAGCGAACGGCCCCAACCACGCATACCATTTGCGAATGCAACGAAGTGCATGAAGTGCGTGCCAGTACGAGCCACGAGGTTCAGCTTATCCTTCGCATACATCTTGGTTGCAACGTCACCGTGGGTGAAGACCAGAGCCATGACCAGAAGCGCATAGTCATTGTTCTTGGCACGGCCAGCTTGGCTGATCTCTACCACACGATCAACCACAACCTTGCCATTTGCCTTGATGAGCTTCACGACCTCATCTGTGTTCTGCTTCGTGATGTCCTTTTCGCTAGCGTAGAACGTACCACCGCTCGTGCCGATGATAAGGAATCGATCCAGCTTTTGAAGGCCAGAGATCTCAAATACAAAGCCGCCAGCGTTGTTCTTGACCTGAGCTACCGGAGCGTTACCAGCCGGGCGATTCTGTGGCGTGGTACGTGCAACAGTACGGGTATTGGTATTCTTTGCGAGGGTATTGAATGACATTTGAGGCTCCTTAAGTTTAGGGAACAAAGTTTAAATCGACTAAAAAAAGAAGGTCTGAATCCAAGATGGAAACAGACCTTCGGGTACTTCTAACTTACCACATGTGGTGCTGAGCTGAGACATCTACGGATCCTGGTTACCAGGGCCCTGGAGATGCTCCTCGTGCTCATCATCTCCTCCGCCGTAGTCCGAAGGACGTAGAGCGGAAAGCTATAACTTAGAGTTACTCTAAGCCAGCAATCTAACAACTGCTTGAGATACGTAAGTCTAGTGGTACTGCGGTCATGACCTGACCTCATGCTGGGCTGTAAAGCGACCCAGCGGATCTCCGGCTGTAGTGGAGTAGCGCAAGACGTAGCGCAGCGGAGTCTTGTGGTACGCAACGGAAGCGGGAAGTTGATACCTACAGAGTTACTCTATAGTCACTTTCCAAACTGCAAAGTTAAATACGAAAGGTCATGATGGGGATACGGGCAAAAGGCGTGCTAGAAGATTTTACGTGCTCTATCCGCTAAGCTATACAACCCTCAAGGCTGCAGTTGGATTCGAACCAACGCCACGACTTCCGAATAGTGATAATCTAACACTAACGGCCCGTAAAGAGGTAGTGAGCAAATGAAAGTGATCTGGAGGAAATCTTAAAAGGATAATCCAAATCGAAACGGCTCACAAAATTGAAGCTGAACAAAAGGCGTACTGGAATTTTTAGCGCTCTACCAAACTGAGCTATGCGGCAACCCGTAGGGCAACCACAGAAGGACTCGAACCTTCGACCTCTCTATTAACAGTAGATAAACCAATACAAGCGGTTCAGCGAAACTGAGAAAACGAACAAATGTTTGCCAAGGGAGATACTGGATTCACCAGCTTAGCTTTAGCTCAAGCAGAGTACAACAATGTTAACCCTCTTGAAGTATCTCTCGTTTCCGAGTACTGCTGATACGACTGTCGTTTAACTTTCCGATAGTAGATAACCCTTAATGCGTTCGGTTCGTTTGAAAATTGATACGGGCAAAGAAATGAAACTAGGGGAATCAGTAAGAGGGATAACCTAGCATCGAACGGCCCGTGAAATGGGAATGGACAAGTAATCGAATGGATCTGGAATCGCTGTGTTTACCAATTTCACCAACCCCGCAACTGCAGCGGAGTACAGGACTCGAACCTGTAATTTGCGATTTGGGTTTAGATAAACCATTCTATCGGTCCATGAACTTTAATTCAGGCACTGACTCTTTAGAATCAATGCGAGGATTAAAGCGAGGGTGAGCAAAAAGAATAATGCTGGGGAGTAATCACCAATTGATAACCCAACATAAGAACGGCTCACTAAGGTTATTATACCATTACTTCTTAAATTATTGAAAGCGAATTTTGAACTGGAAGATTTTTTGGCAGATAATCCAATTCGACGGCTCTCGAAACTTTTACAACTATAAGCTTGAACACATTCTGTGCAGAACCTACGACGGTCTCTTCCAACCAGGGGTGCCTGGCCAAGAGGACGACGTCGTACCACAGCTCCAGAATTAGCTTTACCTAGCTACAAGCTAGGTAGAGTCTTTGCTTTGCCTTTCGGAAAAGCAACGTAGAGCACTGTTGCAGATACTCTCTGGCTTCCAACTTAACCCTTTCCCTAAAGAACGGATATCGCTATTGAACCAGTTTGATACTTCAAACTCTGTGCGACCCGAAGGTCGTTGTTCATGATGAACTCATGCGGTGCTTGATGTCCATCACCTGCAGCTCATAACTTATAGTTAACTATATTAGATGAGCTGTTCTCGAACCCAGAGCATCTCGGTCCCTGGGTTTCGCTGCAGGCGAAGACAACTTTCGAAGAATGTTACATACTTCTAGTAACGTTGTCGTTACTTCTATACTTCATCATGCCCCCAAAAGGGGTTCAAAAAGCAATTCTGTAGGATAACCCCAGGTTGCTCAATCAAGGGAAGGAGAAAATGTCCTACTCACCATGCACAGCTATTACGTCAACATCGAGAGTCTATCACGAGTATTGTCAGTAAGCCAACAACGTGGAAACTCTAGTGATGTGATTTCGGGATTGTCCTTAGTCGCCAGGTATTTACCCTGAGTATCTTCGATCAGAGCAAAGCCTTCTTCGTACTCTACAACGCTAATGATTTCATTAAACATTTTGAATCGCCCTCTGTTGTTCCCGAGATAAAAAACAGAAAGGAGCGTAGCTATATATACGCTCCGTCGAATACTACTATAAGCGATTTATTCTTTTTCTTACACTACGGTAAGTTCTTGCGTAATGAAGTCTTGCGGCGTAACATCTGCTGCGTTAGCCAGCTTGACCAGCGTCGAGAGTTGCGGACGATAGTTACCAGCCAGGGCACCAAGGCGGCTGAACTTTTCAATGCGACGGATAGTGCTTTCTGAGAGCTTGGTTGCAGCTGCCATATCACTGATCGTTACATCGCTTTCAAGACGAAGGTTGACAGTGTTGCGAACTACGTTACGTGCTGCTGTTTGAATATTGAGTGCTGACATCTTGAACCTAAAACAAAGCCACATAAAAAGGAAATGAAGAACACTCGATGTGGCTATGAATGTCCTTCACAATATGCTTATACCAACAAGTACTAAATTATTGAATTAAGAGAAGGGTAAACCTCTGTTCTCTCGCCTCTCATAATACTCTTTCAATCGCTGCTGTTCCTGTCTATTATACTCAGCGATTTCACTAGTGACTTGAGAACGTCCTTCCTTAATTCCTCGTAAGTACTCTGACCTTCCGTACTCAGCGATTTCTTCTTCACTCATACTTCTCTTTTTCAGTCCAGAGAATACGTCCTTGATATTCCTCACCATGAATCAAATGATTCAATTCAAAGTCTTTGCCAGTGAGTGCTGCCCCGCATAGCAAAGTATCAGCAAGGCTCAAGCCTTCGCGCCCATCAGTCAATACAACGTCTTTCATTTGCTGCGGAAGAAAGTCATTGATGTCATCTAGAATTACGTATGACTCGACTGTAACAGGTACTTTAGATAGACTCTGAATAAGTCTTCCATTCTGTACGAAAAAGTCTGGACCTGTGTAGTAACGTTTTTCTTTAATGCCTTGAAGGAAATCAAATATCTGTTCTCCACGATTACCACGGAACTCAGGTGTCTTACCTATAACACGAGTAGGATCAACACCCATAGCGCCAAGCACCAACCTAAGACTGTAGATGTCAACGCCTTCTCTCCACGTAGATGAGACAACGATATGAGCATTGGTAGCAACGAGGAGCTTGTTAAGCAGCCCAACTGCGTACTTATCAATGCCTTCGGGATACTTCACATACGGAGCTTTAACAACTTTAGCCCTCGGCCCTCCGAAGTAGCCCATATCAGCTTCATAGTCCACTTCAAGGTTAGGCCATGCCCCTGCAAGAATGAAAGTCTTGTCAGAGTTCAAAACTCCGTCGATATCCAAGAACACAAGACGCGTTTTGGAGGTGTCAAGTGTAGGACATTCTTCTTTAAGATTAGACATTCAACCTCTCAAATTGGGCAATCTTTTCCCGCAACGCATAGATAAACGCTTTGGCATCTTCTTCATACGAAGTATCAGGATCGTAATAGTCTAAACGTGAACCCATATCGCTGCAAAGTTCGAATACTCTTACGGAGCATTTCTTGCAGAAGATCCTATCGTATACGATTTCCCAAAGACTTTCTTCTGGATTAGGATCTGTTTCTGCGCAAACGAACTGATACGTAACAAATCTTTCGATTTCTTTCAGTTCTTCAAACCTTACTTGATAGAAATTCGTTAGCGAGTTTTGAGACAAGCTTTCCATCGTATTTACCTGCGTAGTTGTTCTTGAAGATAGCCATGATCTTGCCGATGTTATCCAGTGCAGCATTCTCGATGATTACCTTGATTTCAGTTTCTGACAACTGAGTCGGCATGAAGCCTTGAAGAAGCTGGCGTTCAGCAATGAGAGCGCCTCGCTTAAGATCATCCTTCTCATGCGCAAGCATTTCTGCAATGCCTTCAAGACCCTTCTTGACAATGCTAATTACTTCTTCATCAGTAGGGTCACGGTTCTCTTTTTTCGTAGCTACTTGCTTGGCTTCCCCAAGGACAGTACCAAGCTTAGTAAACGAAAAAGAATCACCAAGTTTCAGAGCTTCAACCCGCAGTTGTTGAAGATGTGCGTAAAGAGTCATACCGAGTACCCCTTGAATTCACCTTCCATACGATAGAACTCAACGAAAATGCCCTTGTCGTCAGAGCTTACATTTCCAAGCTGCCACCAAGCGCCATTGATGTGATAGAAATCGGTTCCTTCAAACGTACTTTTGCGATAAGGTACATGAGCAGGAAGCGGGTGGACGCCCATCGATGCTTTTGATACATCGTTAACCAGACGATAGATAAAACTCTTATACCGAGTAGGAGGAATCATGCTATCGATAAGCTTTGCTACTTCAATAGCGTCTTGCTCATCCTTGTCTAAATCTTGTGTGCTCATTTTTTACTCTTGTTAAATTGATTGTTTTGAAAGGCTTTAATTCTATCTTTATGCATCTGCTTTTTCAAGCGCTTTGGCATACGACCGAGATCGCTAATTACCTGTGCACCAAGTTGTCTGAATGCATCGCCTAGGAGTTGTTTCTCTGTCTTCATTTCTTCTTACGTATTTCACGCATCTTACGCTTCAAATACAAACCAAACCACAAAGGCCACTGTACAAGCCATCCCATGCAAAAATACAAGCAAAGATATGGAACAGTAATTGGCCATGTAATACCTAGCATAACCCCAATTGCATGCTCTCCGTTATAACGGATTAAGTACATGTTATCACCACGATATCCAATTACGATCAGGCTAATTGCGATAGCAAAGGGAATCGAGATTAGATATGCCAAAACGAAATGTACCGTAGTCATTCCGTCATCCTCCGTATACACTTACCAATCCAAATTGGAAAATACCCTATGAAGAAAAGTGACAAGGCCACTGCGACAACAGGCCAAAACACTGAGTAGATCAATGCCATAACACCACCGATGATCTTATCAAGCTCTTCTCCTCTTTGAAAGCCTACAAGTACCATTCCTAAAAATAGAGATACAGCAAGACCAATCAAATAAATATGAAAGATAAGCATTTCCACCACCTAAAGAAAAAGGGCCTGTGGAAGCGCCCTTTATATCATTGATTCGAAACTCTCACACACTGAGTCCTCTTATCGTACGTATAAGGCACAGTCCATCTGCGCCCTTTGTAACCAGCACCGCTGTACAGAAACTCATCATCCTGGCAGTGTTGCATAGTGTCATACGTTCCGATTACCTCGTACTTAGGCTGAGGAATAACAGGATTGAGATACGGTGTCGTTGCAACGGTAACTACAATGAGTGCCCACATAGTTTCCCCTAAGGGGCTTGTGTGAACACCCCTACAGTTAACGAAGATTATCCGTAGGCTTACGCCTCGGAAACAAGTCCATGAAGACACAGATCGGCCAAAGAATGGAACCGATAATATCTTCCAGTACTTCGCTTATACCATCCTGTTCGTAAAAGATTGACAACATCAGGAAGTAAGCCACTGCAAGACAGAGGTAGATGTGGACAAACGTATCCATTACTTCAGATCATTCCACGTCCACTTGCCTTGATCCGACTTGACAACGTTCTGCCATGCCGGACTCGTACCTGTCGTCTCCTGGAGATCATCCAGATTGTTGTAGAAGCACTCACGATAGTTCTTGAGCGCATTCACGAACTTGGCCGACTTGTATTCACGCGTAACCAGAAGCGAAGTGATCGATACCGTCTGAACGCCAGCCGCACCCAGGTTACGGTAACTCACACGAGCCGGTTGATACACCGCTTTGAGCTTGTCTTGAACCGTAGCCGGAATAGCCAGGATCTTGAAGATCGACGGCAGAGCTTCGATTTCTTTCATGGGCTGACCGCCGACGATGACCACTGCATCGACTTGTTTGTTCGTCAGTGCGGACAGGGCGTCAGCGTTCGTGTTGAATTCCTGAACGTTGTACGTAAGCCCGCCTTGGAACTTGATCACTTTCGCAGTCAAAACCGAGCCTCCAGCAGCGCCGATGGTACGACCATTAAGGTCCGAGATGTTGTTGAACTTGATCTCTTTTCCGCCGATACCCATGAAGCCGCCTTCCTTCACGCCATCTCCACGAGCCAGGAAGTGAACCTGTTCCGGGTGAAGCGAGAACAGCGTCTTGATCTTCGAGAGATCTTCGGTCTTCGCACGAAGCACGAGAACGTCAGTCTGCACGATTGCGCCGTTGACTTGGTTGGCAACCAGCTTGTCGATGTTGTCGTTCGACCCGAGGCTGTTGATTTCCTTAACTTCGCCAAGACCACAGCGCTGATTCAATTCCTTGAACATTGCCGAGTACGTACCCTTCGGCCCGCCAGTTGCCACGGTGAGTGACTGAGCGTGTGCATTGTGCATGACCAGCCACGTGATCAGAGCGCCTACGATCATGCCGTAGATCCAACGACGGTTGTTGTACTTGTTGTTGAACATGTCAATTCACCTTGAGGTCTTTGAAATTGTTATCGTCCGAAGACGTTGAGGCAGCCGGAGCCGCCGTTTGGGTTTGCACTGCGTCAGACGCCTGCTGAGTCGATCCGGAGTCATGGTTGAAGGCGAAGTAGCCACCAACACAAACCAGGACCACCAAGAGGCTGCAAATCAGTCGGTACACTTTTGAGACTCCTGCATCAGGTTGATCATCTTCACGTTGAATGCGGACAGGCGATCCCGCGCATCTGTGGAATACTCATCCGACAACTTTTGACGATGAATAGGTGTATCAAAAGCCCCTGCGAAGGCCAGATACGCATCTTTCCATTCGGCATACAGCTCTGCCGAAATGGTTACTTCTTTCTCAGGTCCGGGTTGGTGAAGCTGAGACCCGCCTTGGGGATCTACCCAGCAATACTGCGATAGCGGTGTCTGGTCTTCATAACGCTTCTTTCCTCGCCACATGTTTCCCGAAAGCCTCGTAGGAGCTAATACAATCGGGACCTTGCAGTGCTTACAAATCCCTTCGAACATGTTTAACCCCGGTTGAGATGGGAGAGAAGAGCTTCTGCTGCGTGCTCACCTATTACATAGCAGATAGTAGTGCCTTCTGGACTAAGAATTCCCCACGCATTACGGGTTCCATCTAGTTCTTTCGTGTACATGTTTAACCCCGGTTGAGATGGGAGAGAAGAGCGTCAGCTTGAGATTTCGAACCGACTTCTGCAATTACATTTTCCTGCGGATCGAGAATATTCCAAGCACATTCAAGCCAGTTCCATTCTTTCTTGTACACGTCAAAAGCTCCTCGTGGTTATTTCTTTGCGACACTGGCCACAGTTAAAGCCATCACGGCCTTCGCTACCACCACCAATATCCCTTCCCCGATACAACTCTCGCACATCTACGGGGAGATACTCGTTGATAGCACCGCAGTTCTTGCACGTAATGCGCTTTGATACGGCGCTATCCTGGCCGACTACCTTAACCATGTCACACCTTTTGAGCAACCTTCACAGTGGAGAAATCCACCACTTGTGCAGGATCGTTGGTAAGAAGCGAATCCGACTGCGGAGTTACAGCCTGTCCTGGAACTTCAGTCAGCAGCGACGTTTCGAGCTGAGCCATAGACCGGTTAAGGTTCTCACTCACTTGATCGATGGCAGTCTTCGATTTAAGTTCTTCCAGCAGCTTGTCCGAATCCATCTGGGCCATGCTGTTGAGCTTCTGCATCTCCATCGCCATGTCGTTTACAGCCTTGCACTTCTCGATTTCAGCAAAGTAAGTCGAGAGCGCAGAGTCTGCAAGACGATAGTTGTCTTGCCACTTCTTCAGAACCAGCTTCATGTTCGCATGATTCGTTTCGAACACATCAGCTTGATCCGGAAACTTCTGCTTGAAACCAGCCAACTTGTCACCGAAGTTCTTGATCTGTGTGCTCAGATTAGCAATTGCAGTCTGAGCTTCCTTCAGCTTGTCCTGCCGAGCGTGAGCAACGTTGATCATTGTTTCAATCGGATTGCTCTTGGCTTCAGCTACGATGGCCTTGATCTTCCAGTTGGCGAACTTCATCGAGATCACCGGCGCGAAGTTGACAATAGCCAACGCCACAATACCAGCGATACCGATACCAACCAAGCCCTTTACTAGCAGCATGATTGCAGGAGCCAGGATAGCAATCGCTATAGCGCCGATTGCGACTTTGACGATCCCCGCAACCTTCTTACGTTTCAAATCGATGTCGTTCATGATTTTCCTTAGTGAACTTCGGTTCGTGTGCCTTCGTAGCACTCGTATACGTAAACATGTTCAGGCTTAGTACAACCCTTGCCGCAGAAAACCCTACGTCCAGTAGGAGCTTCGGTGAGAAGGTTACATCCGTGTATACGAAGATCTTCACTGTGCTGATATCGTGCGTAAAGACTCGCTGCAACGAAGACCAGCACAATTAGGATCACTCCCCATACCAGATTTTCCTGCGATAGAAAATCGTACTCTTGTCTTCTGTACCTGACCATCAGCCTGCTTCTCCATTGGCAATTTTGGATGCTTTCCACGCCAACTCTGCCGAGGCATAGTCCATGTTAGAACCGTCCATGCAGTGACGTTCCCACCAGTTGCTGAAGGTTTCACCTTTAAAAGATAAAGGCTCTTCTTTTTTTGCAAGTCCTTCACTAGCAGCGAGAATGGTTCGCTTCAATCCTGCGAACGTCATCATGACTGCCATGTCATCTTCAGGTTGTTCAGTCCAAACATCGATTCCAGCCTTTCGAAGAGCATTCATTGTGGCTTGATCCGTCAGCTCACACTTGTCTCTGTCCGACATCTTCGTCGGAACATCAGGAGAAGTTTCTAATACTTTCGTCTCGTAGTGGGCACTAGTAACCATTGCCCGCCATTCTCTGAGAGACACTTCCTCCCACAGATTGCCTGATGCGTATTTTCTGCCGTAATAACGAGTTGTCATTTGTTGTACCACGCTACATGAGTTGCCCATTCCGGCTTTGTAGCGAAACTGTCAACCACCGACTCTTGCTTCTCGCCTTTACACCAGAAACCAGTTCCATCAGAAGGAATGAAAGCACCACATTCGACACTTTCAGCCCAATCCTTCGCCGTCATAACGTCTGCGTATCCCGGCACTTCGGTGAACTCATACTCAGTCATGTCACCACCACTTGGAAAGAAAATGGAATCCTACGAAAGCAACCGTTCCGAGGACTCCGATACAGATGAGTGCCACCAACACGAACCACAGTTCGATAATGGTGAATCCTTTTTGTTTGTGTTTCGAGAGCATGGCACTCCTTGTTAGTTAATTGCCAGGTCCATAGAGATTTATAGTAAAGCTTACAGCATACGTCAACGCCTCTGAGAGCGTAATCGTAACTACATTACCACTTACAACCATTTCTGCATTAGCCCCGCCTAGATCATTATCTGTACGGAACTGTGGGAACCAGTTTGAACGACTGCATGCTTCAAAGTCCAGAGCAGTGTAAGTCGCACTTAGCGAACCAGCAGGGATGTTAATCACTGGCAGGTTATATGTTTGCGGAATAATACGTGCACGTGTTGTACCTGACAGGAATGTCTTTCCTGCTGCAGGAAGGTTGTGTAGTCTCGTAGCTGAAATGCCACGAGAACTACTATTACCAACCTTTATCACACCAGAAGTAAATGCTGATAGAGTTCCAGCACCACCAGACTCTAGAGTATCATTAAGATCAAGACCTTCAATGTACCCAGCCTTTATTGCGAAGTCTTGAGCTTCACTAGGAATCACTGCTGCACCACTTACGAACGAATCCCAACCACTATCTTCAAGCTTGAGCTGATAGAAGTTTGAATCAGTAGGCAACAGGTTAATAAATGCGTTACCGAGTCGCTCACAGCCAATACGCCTCCATCTACTAGAGACAGTCATACCGGCTGTTACTGTAGATGCTAGACGGGGATCAAGAACATTGTCCTGATAGACGAAGTAAGGCGCATAGCCATTAAAGTAATCGTCCATGTCTGCATGTACGCCGAAGCTACCATTTCTCGGCAGATAAAATGCTGCACGTTGCTCTGCGTTACTGGAACATTCTTTCCATGTCCAGTCTCCACCAGTGCTTAGAATATTCCACGTTGCGAAGTTACCTGTTGCACCAACGTTATCAAGTGAGCTGTGACCGTCATTAGTCCAAGCTGTATATGCGAAACGCACGCCTGTTACAAAGAGATCTTTAGCATCGAACTTGTGATTACCACCATTACCGAAAATAATGCCATCCATCAAACAACCGGTCGTTCCAATTACTGCACCCTTCTGACCAGGGCCCATAATCTTGAAGCCACGATACTTAGCTGTGTCAAGCTTCCTTGGACCGTTGTACATCTGTAGACATGCAGTGCCAGCACCCATGTCTTGTGACCAGCGAAGAATTACGCCGTCGTTCTGCCCACCCATTCTGTAAGATGAGCAAATGATGTGTTTATCAACTGATTTGAGTTGTACGCCTGAGCACAGATACATGCCCCGAACCAGTTTAACGTTTGCGGTTAGAGGCGAATCAAGAGCCGCTTGGACTTTTGTACCTGTTTGGCTTAGGCCAGTGAAGTCAGCGCCGTACCATACTGCTGAGTGATAATCGTTGTAGATAGTACCAGCGATAGTGCCGCCCTTAGACAGATCGAAAATAATCTGGTAATCACTTGCGTCGATAAACGCGTTTAGAAAAGTTACTACTACACCTGCTGCTGGTTGAAGAACCCCACCTTCATCGAAGATACAACGTCCGCTAAACGTTGTGTTAGCTACTACTGGGGTTAGACCTGATATGCGAGTTACGTTCATGTTTGTACACTTTAAGTTAGGGTGATGCTTATATGCAGAGAGCATGTAAGACACCTACCCTAAACATAAAAGTAAGTACTATTCCTACAACTCTCTTATACCAAAATTAGGCTTTGTAATTAAAGTCCGGACCGGTAATATCTGGATTCTTTTAGATACTTTTTAGATTCCTTTAGAAGATGTTTCTTCAAGATATTCCATTGGCTCCATTCAAAAGTACACTGAGCCGTGCTCGGGGTATAAGGTTGTTTCAGATGAATATGTTTCCACTGAGGATCCACGGCACCAGTAATCACAGGTTTATCATCAATGAGATAATCCCCGCGAACTACAGTTTTATCCTTTGTAAGGATCATTCGTTTAAGCCAGAAATCTCCGAGGATTTTCTTAACCCACTGAGCCTTCTCAGAATGACAGAGCAGATCTTCAAAGTCAAGTTCAGGGGCGCTACAGATGTAAGGTTCGATAAAGTCCTTACAATTCTCTTCAATGTCCTTCATCGCCTCAATTGAACCCGGAATGGTTTCAAGAGAAGCATAGAAACCCTTCGTACGGGGAATCTTGAGAAGATCTTCCCGGTGTTCTTCCGGAAACAACCCTTCAATGAAAAACTCTGTTACATCTTCTTGCTTGGGAACGAACCGGTCAGGGTACTTCTCCGTATACGTACTTAGTACACGCTTGGTCCAATCGGCTTGAACGCCGTCCATGTCAATCAACAGAATTACTTTATTAGTCATCAATTTCCCCGAAGAATACAAAAAGAATACAGCAGATTACTACTACTATTTCAATCGCTGCTGTTACGTAATTACCCCAACCAATTGCTAGACCAGCAATAAAAGCATTTAGTAAAGCAATGCTTAGTAAAGTCTTATGTGGCATGCTCATCTCGTTACTATCTCAGCTTCAGTTTCCAGCCACACTCGTGCTCCACATGACAGAGGTTTGTCAGGCGAGTATATCAGTTTGGATGGGCCGTTGATTTCTACTTCACGACATTTCGTGTTCGACTTATAAGTCTTTACGCTAATAACAGGCAGATCAGTACCGTTCTTACGGTTTGCTCTGATAGCGTGTTGGTCAATATGAATTCTGCTTTTCATTGTTAAACAAAAAAGAAAGCCCGAGAAATCCCGGGCCTTAAATTACTTCCGATCATTCCAGATCTGGAGAGGCGCTGTGCATTTACAATTCCGACATTTAGCCAAGTCCTTTTGAGGATTGTTATAGTCGAGACAGACCTGCACTTGATCTGACTTACAGAGAGGACAAGACAAAGCGTTAATCAGCTCTCTGGGCTTGAAGAAATTAACCGCCACCGCTTTGCTCCTGACCGACGCCCTTGAGAGTTGCAAGCTCTTCGATGGTGACCTTCAGAGCGGAGATCGACTCTGACAGTGCCTTGCTAGCTTCCCGCTGTTCTTCTTGACGGCGAGCGTAGCCTGCGACGAACATGTTCAGCAGTTCAGCACGAACAAGCATTGTCTGACCAGGAGTCAACTGAATTTCTCCAAGTTCAATGGTCTCCATTGCCGATTCAATCATGCCGTTCATGTGTTCAGCTGTTTTCAAAGTTTGCGGCGACATTTTCAGTTCCTGTTATTAAATTAAACTTCGATGTTTACGCGGCCATAGTTCTGACGGGAGAACATATGGTACGGAAAGCCGAGTTCCGGCGAGTAGTGCGTGCGGTTCAAGAACTCTTGTACGCCTTCATCCCAGAAGATCTGGTGCGCAGCGATATCCGGATGCGGCTGATCCGCAAACACAGTATGGAAGGTGGGGAAATGCAAGTCGGTGAGCTGAACTGCAATTCGCTCTTGCAAGTGGAACGAGCTTTGCAGTTTGTACGCAACCCTGTCTTTCCAGGCTTCGGTATTCATTTTGCACTGCGTATAAGCAACGCAGATAATCGCCAGCGTGAAGATTGCGAAAATCACAAGAATCAGTTGAACGATAAACATTTTGGTTAGGTCCTTAGGTCGATGAAAAATAATATAATTTTCTACTACAAGATTCTTATACCAAGTTTGTATCGAAAAACTAAAAAAAGAACAAATGAAAACGGGGCCGAAGCCCCGTGTGTTAGTCGTTTTCTAACATGTCCTTAGCTTTCGCCAAGGCTTTGCTGATAGAGTAAAACCGATTACCCTGACACCAGTTGCAACTGCCGTGATTACGACATGTACGGTCCACGCTTTTGGCATAGTTATACTTGTAAACACGACGGTTGTCTTTGCGGTTAGGGTAGTTCTTATCAGTTTCAAAAGCCATGAGTAACTCCGTATAGAATTATTTCATAGCAGTTCTCCTTTTAGATTGCAGCGTTCCTGCGAACTTCGTTGAACGTCAGTTCCTTCACGAGCTTACCGCCAGTGTATACGACTTCGAGATGATCGTCACGACCCATTGCATTTTCACGACGGATCGTAGTAAGTTCACCGCTTTCGTCACTGACCAGTGCCAGACGACCACGCTTGCTAGTCTTGCCACCAGCGACGGGGTCCTTGTACACGTCATTCCACTTACCATCGATTTGAATTGCCGAAGCCTTCATTGCAAAACCAAACGTATCACGGTCAAGCTTCTGGTGAAGAGCACCACCCATACCGAATGCAACGTTCTCAGCACTGAAACCATCCATCTTCAGAGCCGTGAGAATAGCTGCGATTGAGGTAGGGTTTACACCGTCGCCTTGGATGACACGAACCTTGTTCAGGACTTTGAACCCTTTACCGTTCGTCGCGTATCCGAACTTGTCTGCGAGAATCCCAACAACCGTCCTAACAACCGACACCGGATCTCCGGAATCAGGTCTAACAACGAGAGTACCAGGCAAAGCAAGGACAAAATCACGAAGGGTATCGCCCCAGACGTTTTTGACAGCATTAAAGATGTCGTAACTATCAGAGACAACTGCGAAAAGGCCACTGCCGAACTTCTCAGCCATATTACGGTATGCGTCCGCTTCTCCTGAACGCCCCCAACTAGTAATAGTACTATGCTCAGCAGCAGGGATGCTAAACCCAAGAGAATCACGTTCTGCTCCGTAGAATTGATGAGCGTACTCCATGCCGAGCATGGTGTCCGTACCCATGAAGTTCACCAAGTGTGCGGCACCAGCAATAGCAGAAGTTTCTGCAGAACTAGCACCACGAGCACCGAAGTCATGAAGCTTAAAAGGAAGCTCGTCAAGAGGCTTATCGCACGTATCGACCAGTCCTTTGAAGATGATTTCTTTACAGTGACGGCTGATCGTCGCAACTGTGGTACCAAACCAGGCCGCACGAAGGATTTGCGTTTCATAGAATGAACCCATCCAAAGCATTTCGGGATCGTGACATTCGACGTCAATGATAACATTGCTGATAGGCACTTGCGTACCTTCAGCTACAGCACGGATCGTGATAGGCGCACGACCTCCGTACACTTCTACCACTTTACGGAATGCGCCTTCTGCAAACGGCTCTCCGTGAAGCTTACAGATACGTCCTGCTTCAATCACGTCGTCAAGCGCAATCGGAGTCAGAAGGTGATCCTTGATGTAGCCTTGAAGGCCGAACGGAGTTACGTGGGTGATACCGAAACCGCTATTGTCCTTACGGGGTTCTACGTAAGAAGACAGAGCAGTTGCACCAGCCGGGTATTGCAGGAAGTGGCTGTGCTTGTATGAATCGGTATTGAGAAGCGGATTGATTTTGAATTGTGACATTATTAACACCTCGTTAATTAGAATGCCCAGAATCTATTTCTGGGACTTTTGTTTTAGATACCAAGCATCTTGCGAATGATCGATGAGTGATCTTCGAAGATCAGTTCAGCGTGACTGAGTACATAGTCGATCTCGTACCAGTCTGTAGCCTTTTGCAAAGCGGTGCTTGCGACTGCATCGTCGCCACCCTTTACCTTAGGAAGCCCCGGCTTTTTGTCCGACTTATCCAGGTCAAAAAGAAAAGCGTGCGAAATAGTGCGCCCACGCAAACTACGGCCAGGATGATCAAAAACAACACCGGCAGACATACTACCGCTAAGAAGACCTCTAGGGAGGTCAATCGAAGTTTCCTCTTGTAATTCACGGATCGCCGCATCTTCAAGCCTTTCATTTTGTTCCAGGAATCCTCCAGGTAATGCAAGGAGTCCTTCTCCCGGTGCAGCCTTACGCTTCACCATCAAAATATGGCCAGCCTTCTTGACAATCGCATCGACAGTCACAAAGGTTGGTGCATACGGTGCTGCTTTCCAGGAGTCTTTGTACTTCTGTACCATCTTGTATTCACGTCCAAGACGTAGATACTCCGGAGTCTTGATGAACTCCTTGATGAAGCTAAAAGTGTACTCCGGAACCAAACTCTTGAGAAGCTCAATGAATCCAGGCTTCTCAAAGATTACTTCACGGATAGCTGTAGCATCAAAGCCGAGCTTGACTTCGTCTACTGCAACGTAATCGTACTGCGGGAAGAGATCAAGGTAGTATGAGCTTTCGTCCTTCTTGTTACCGACGATTGCAACCTTGCTTTTTACATCTTTGTCTGCCCAACCCTTTCCTGCCAAGAGAACAGTTGCTACTTCGTTTTGCACGGAAGTAACCCACTCATCATCTGAGTAGAGGTTATCCACAAGCGGAGCCGTGAAAATGTTCGAAGTACCAGCCGCTTGAATAACCATCTGCGAACGTTCATCGTACGTAAACGGATTCTTGATAGTGCGGGGAGCGTGCGAAGAACCGATAAGAACCAGTACCTTGTCAGCCACCATGAATGCCTTGTTCAGGAGAATCTGGTGACCTACATGCAGAGGTTCGAAACGACCAATGACTACAGCCAGGTCGTATTGCTTTTCTTCTGTGGATACTGCGAGTTGTTTACTGCCAAAAGTAGCTGCGTACATTTCAGCCACTTCATGATAAAGTTTACTATGTGACATTCGAGCCTCTCGAAAGTTAAAAGAAGCGGTAACTCTCTGCTACCGCTGATAAATCAATTTTACTCGGATTTGCCGAGATTATCAAGCATGCTTTTTACAGACTCCATGCTGATACCCTTGAGCGGAGATTCCTCACCGCCTTCAACCGACTTGATGACCAGGTTGTGTTCGAGCATCAGGTCCGTCAATTCGAACAGTGCCTTCTCGAAGTTTGATGCAAAACGTTCGCAGTCAGCCTTCATTTCGTCAAGCTTGAAGTTCTCCCACAGTCCTTCGGTAACTTGGAGTTCCGCTTCCGACATGAATTCCTTCGTCGCTTGGAAACGCCTCCAGCTACGCTCGGTCTGCTCCACCAACTTACGTTCTTGCATTGCAAGGCCGTGAACGGTCTTACGCATGTCGTTGAAAATGTCGTCAATGCTCTTGCCAGGAGCTTCGCCTACGAGTTCCAACTTGTCTTCCTTTTCTTCGATGACGAAGCAAGAAACGCCAATCGGGATGATGATGTAGTTACCGGACTTGATCATTTTGAGTCTCCTTAACGCTAAAGAAAAAGTGCCGAAAACGTTATTGTTCCCGACACTGTGCTTATACCAATATTTAGTTACTTCTTGACAATGTCTTGCTCACCACGGCGAACAGTCCAGTCATCAACGTCCTTATCATAGAAAACTGGGACACCATAGTCTTCCAGATACTTACCAAGTGCCTGAGCAAATGGACGGACAGTAGCGTGAACAGTTTTACCAGAACGAAGTTCAGCTACGTACATAGCTTGTTGAACGGTGTACTTGAAAGCCACCTGAACAACATTACCCATCGGGAGAATGTATTGACCGAAAGCTAAGAAAGCTTCGTCGCTTTCACGAACATCCAACCTGTCATACGTATCCTCAATTTTTTCAAGCAACTCATCAGCCTTCTTCTGAAGTTCAGGCGTAAGATTGTCGTAGTACCAAGGATGAATACCATACTCTCCTGTTACAACTGGCATTGTGCAGTAGCCATTACGATGACGTTGGATATCCCGGAATGAACCGAAGTCCATTCTAGACTCGGTCCAAATAGTGGTTTGAGAAACAAGGGAATGTTTATGGAGTTTGGTACGCTTGGGGCGATCTTTAAACCCAGGACACAGAGCCCTGGAATCTTCGTCTTCAATAGCGACAGTAAATGTTCCCAATTCAATAGGGTCTGTTATCCTTTCGTAGCCCGTCACCTCTTGATACATAGCGTAGAAGTTCTGGAAGTCAGAGTTAAACTCATACACGTTATTGCCTTCGATGTTCCTAAGCTCACGCTCAAACTCTTCTTGTGTTGAGCAATTAGCTACGATTGCGTAATCCAGACGGAACGAATTAGGATACTTCATCTGCATCTGTTGATACGCCTTAGCTCCAAGAACTCGAACTTCCTCAAGCGGATGGTGCATCATCCAAATGAGATGCTCACCAGCGTTGCTAAGTCGTCCAGTCCAAGCCACATTGGTAGTAGCACCGACAGGGAGAAAACCACGAAGAATATCAAAAGCACGTGCAGCAATAGCCTTGTCATAGGTAACTAGCTTGTCGCCTTCCTTGATTGGGTACACTGTCTTGAGATGAGCCTTCAGAGGCTCAAGACTCTCGACATAGAACTTACGATACTCAGCGTAAAGATTTGCAATCCGACCGCTCATTTCTGAGTTCTTCGGAGCAGGATCATAGAAGGGTTGATAGCTGAAATCGATGTAACGTGAGCTACACTCCTGTCCTACGAAAAGAGGGTTATCTTCAATAGCCTTTGCAGCTAGCATTGAGATACCCTCGAAATACATTGTTTCAGAACCGCAGTCACCAATAGACGCATGTCCGTATCCCAGGTAGTATCGGGACATGAAATTACTTGAACCGACCTCATCAATCTTCTTGATGTGATCGGCTACGCTATCGATACTACGTGAGTACAACGCTTGAAGCATTGCGTTGTCTTCTGCATTCATGCAGGTATGAAGGATGATTCTGGACATAATATGTTTTCTTGTTTACTACTTTGTTGTTTTGGGCCTTCTTTCCGAATGTGCCATGCGTCACACTCTTTACAGAAGTAAGCTTTGTACTGACCTAACGCACTACCAGTCTTCGGCTTCTGAAACCTATCCTTGCGGGTAAGTCTCACAGCTTCATTCTTTGCAGTAAGTTGATCGTACTTCTTTTCGTGACACTTCTTTTCAGTTGACATGGTGTGAGCCCCCTTTGAGCGCAGTGGTTTCTGGAATTAGAATTTTTACCATTATCCTTATACCAAATACGCTCTTGGCTAATCAAAAAAAAGGCGCTTAGAAACAAGCGCCAGAAAGGAGGACCACGATCAAATCTTTGATTAGTTCAGTGTCACACGACTTCCCGTAGGACAATCTTGAAGAGGACAGGAGCGGTATTCTACCCCGCCACGAAACTCGTGTCCACACTCACCGCATACAGCGATGACGGGATTGTGCAGCGGCGGGTTGATAGGCTTTTTCGGAATCAGAGGGACTCCGAGACGAGAAGCTTTCTGCTTAGGAGTTTCTTTCTCGAATTCTAAATCAGCAGCTACGAAAGGCTTTTTACCAGGAGGATCGATATACATTTAAACTTAGTCCTGCTTGTAGATGATACGAACTTCCCAACCCGGACTGCGCTGAAGAACTTCGTAGTTGGTGATGGGAATTACTTCCCACGGATTTTCCATGAACCGACCTTCGTAGCGAAGGACTTCTTGCCCAACTGAGAGGTCAACAGCATCACGAGCAGACATGTTCTACTCCTATTTGACTACCGGTTCGAGAAGACGAATGAGAGTTGCACGATCACCAGCATTTACTTCTTGCGTAGCATCATTCAACCGGAACAGAAGTCTTTTGAAGGCTTCCTTGTTTTCCTCGATTTCATAGAGCATCTTTGACTCAGCGTGTTCGAGGCCACAATCCATGCAGAATATTTCACTTAGAGTCATGTCATTCTCCAACCAGTTCGGAGGTAAGTTCCTTCTCAAACTGTTTCTTGGTAGTACGTTTATCTTTGCGGTTTTTATGCTCACCGCCTGTTTTAGCCTTTATTACCAGGCCTTCGTTTAACTGCTCGTGCCTCGGAGGTCTTGGTTTAGAGGCTCGTCGTTGAGAGGCCATAAGAAGCGGTATCCTTCACGAAGAATGCGGGTGCGGGCTGCGTAGCGCAACTCGCCATTGTCATCAGCATTACCATCAGTACAAATCTGTTCTTGAGTTTCATGATTGGTTTCCATTTGAATACTGCTCCGATTGGAAAAGCCTTAGGCATCACTGATTGGACTCGAACCAATTACCCCAAGCTTAGAAGGCTTGTGCTCTATCCGGATGAGCTACAGTGATCCTAAGACCTTTCGATTGGTGGACGTGACGAGACTCTCACTCGCAAGGGGGACTCAATTCAGCCCCTACCGTATTACGCAGGTTCGGCCTGCTACGATTCGCACGCCCATAGATTACTTAGCGACTTGCGCCGACAGCGAACGTCTTGTACAGTGAGCTTGCTACTTCGAAGTTCTGGCTCCAGCCCCATTCGTTCTGGACGTATTGCTTGAACAACGTTTGATCCAGTTCGATGGTGTCGCTGACCGACCATTCGAGCATTGCGATTGCATCTACGTACTCTTTCTCGTAACTCTGAGGAGGAGCGAACTGGACTGCACGGACTTTGAGAGCTTCTGTCGCTGTGCAGGCCTTTACTTCATACAGCTTTACCTCCAGATCGTCCATCAGTTTCAAACGATAGCCGACTACTGCTTCAGCGTAGTCAATCTTGTGCTGAGCCAGGTTTACTTTCAGTTGTTCGATAAGCTTGAGACGATCAACCGTCACCGAGCGTTGATGTGAATTCATCATGGTCTATTCCATGTTAGTTAAATGGTCGGCGCATCCGGGTACGATCCGGAAAAGGAAGATTAAAAGTCTTCTATGATACCAGTTTCATCATACGCCGCTTACCATAAGAACGTGTAATTATACACGGACTAAAGAATCTTTCAAGAGAAATAAGAACTGGGCCACCGGTTAGGTTTGCCCAGTCCTCAGATACAACGCTTCTGCCATGCTATCGAGTAGTCTTAACAGAAGTTTCACATTTTGGAGCAAGTCCCGGCAGTAGATGCCGCAATATCCAAAGTATAAATCTCTACAAATATAGTAGTAGAGATGGGTGCAACCTAGTAAATATGACAGCTAACGTACTCCCAGTCCCCCAGGAGATACAGCCTTTTCAACGGGAGGCCACCCACGAGTCATTGAGCGTAGCGAGGAGCCGAAGCTCCCCGACCCTGAGTTTCACAGGGTACTACCTAGCTGACCTTATTCCGACTTCGGAGCTGCCTTCGGCGTCCAGTCGGTAGGAACCTTCAGCAGTTCCTTGTTATCGACACTGTACGGTCCAATGAGGCCGACCAGAATGCCCAGCGGAACGAAGTTGTTCGTTTCCAGGCCGTACGTCTTAGCACGGTTGATGTCGGCAATACGAGTCTTTGCAGCTTCGACGGTGTTGCGAGCCGAACGGATTTCTGATACGTTTCCTTCGATGACGATTTCAGCAGCGTTCAGAACGCCCATCACTTCCTTCGCTGCTGCGATGGCCGCTTCCTTCTTCTGCGCTGCTTGCATGTCCTGCAGTGCTTCACGCAGATCCACGTTCAGACCACCGAAGTCAGCGACTTCCTTGGTGAATTGCGAATCTGCCAGACGGATGATTGCGTTGCTCATGGTCGTTTCTTCCTTTTTGGTTGTAGGTACTTCTAGTTTGTTGCAGACGATACTGCTAGGATGGAAATGATTCTTTATCAAATACTCCACCTTGACAGGATCTGTGATGGGAGTGCCGTCGATATACTCAAATCGCATCCCTGTTCTCGACATAATTGCCTTGTAGTCGTGACCTGCGATCAGATCTTCTACTGGCAAAAGGTGAAGGTGAAGCTGATACGGACGGGACTTGGAGTCTGTTGACTCTATCTTCTTGGCGAGGTATAACTTACAAGAGCCGCCCATTACTTCAGGCTGTTTGATTTCAAGGAGAAAAGATCCGCTCGCACTAGGACAGTGCCCGCCAACGAGCCTGTCGCATTTGGAGCAGCTCTGTTTCTTGGCGTCGAGTTTTTCCTTAAGCAACTGGCCGAGATTGGGCACTGCAGTTACTGGCTCATTCTCCTTCTGCTCAAAGTCGTTCATGCAAGGTCCGACCTTTGCGCTGACCGGTGTGAACCGATGGTCGAGATACTTTCCACCGCACGCAACACCAGGCCCTTTGAATTTTTTGCAATCACCGCACGGCATTATTTCTCCTTATCTACAACGATTAAGTTCTGCAGCCTAAGACAAAGCTTAAGCGTTGAAGGGAACCCCGTACTGGACTACGGGGGTACTGCGGTTTAGTTTCGGTGGTCCAAACACCTAGTTGGTTTCGCTGCCTTACCAACAGAAGTTCCAACAGAAAGAGTGCAACTACATCTCTCTCTTCAGCTTTCCAACAGCGCTCCGTCCTTTATAGAGCTTCGCCTCATCAGCGCCAGAATCTAACCGGCCCCTCTGTTGGAAGTTTCCCCTTAACTGATTCGTTTAACTCTCAGCTAATCCGGTAGCGACTCCACTCTACCTCTCGACAGTTAGTTAATCCTCGTCAGGACTTTGGTGATTCGAACACCATCGCTTGGTTCAGGGGAAAAGAAAGGCATCGAATAAATACAATGCTTCCTAATAAACTTATACCAATTCGAAATGTCGAAATTGAATAAAACTTACAGACAACGCTCAATCACGTTTGCGATTTGCTTGAAGCTCAGCTTATCTGTATCATTCAGGTTTACAAGGGTAGTTGCCTGACCACGATACGTAACCTTTACATCAGTAGGTTCGTCTTCTGCTTCTTCTTCCGCAACATCTCTCAACCCGGCCCATTCTACGACTGCAGGAGGAAGATGCCCGGATGCATCCATATAGCTAAATTTGCTAGTCTCTTTTACAGCAAGTTCCGGATGCTCTTGAGCATGGATGTTGCACAGAACGCCGAGGCAACAGAATCCGTTTTCGTCACGGAGTTGGCCAGTAGTACGGGAGTAGTCACCGCTGCGAAGAGCTTTGAGCCACTTAGTTTTTACACGCTTTTTCATTTCAGTTCCTTCAGTTAAAGATCGTACTTGATAAGATCAACAATTTGTGAAAACGGCATATCGTGGTCGTTAAGGTTTGAAAGCCAAACTTCTCCGCCTTGCCTATTCGTGATCGACAATCCCCCGTCGAAAGACGCAAGACCAGACCACTTTTTAACTTGTACAGGCAAGTTACCTTCCGCTTTAAGAATGAGCTTCTTACCATAATCGAAATTGGAATTAACCCACGGCTCGCCCGTTTCCTTGGAATAGATATCGCAAAGAACCCCAAGGCAGCAGAACTGTTCATCTTTGTTGAGATTGAACTTTCCCTGCTTATACTCTCCGCTCTCAAGAGCAGCAATCCATTTCTGTTTGACTTCTTCGTTCACAGTTGAGCCTCGATAAGGTCTGCGATTTGGTTGAAGTTATATTTGCGGCCATCATTAAGAAAAGGGATAGACGAATGCATCGAATATCCTTCAACCTTAAATCTTATAGCCTGAAAGTTAACATCAGCCCATTCAGAGATATGTGAAGGAGGAAATCCCTCCATCGAATCAAACGATTGCTTCTTAGCATCAGTCTCTTTATCATGAACCTCACACAAAACACCGAGGCAACAGTGAGATGTACTACCATCTACCTCGTTTTGCTTAAGCCTATAGCGAGTCTGTTTGTACTCTCCGCTGCGCAAGGCTTCAACCCACAGTTTCTTTACACGTTCGTTCATAGCGCGTATTTGATAACGTCAGCGATTTGAGAGAAGGTAAGACCAGAGTCGTTAAGAGTTGCCAGGCTGAAGAAGTCATAGACATTGTCAGGATCATCTCCTTCGACCCAGCTCTTATGGGGAACCACAACAGGGTTTTCTCCCCCGATGCCCGCCCAGTCTTGGACTTTTTTGTGAAGAGTCTTTCCCTTACCTTCGAAACGGAAAAGAGGTTTGTTGAGCAATTCCGTTGGGTAATAGTCTTCGTCTTCGACAATTTCGGAATGAGGCTTAACAGTGTGCGGTTCCCACTTGGCACCTTGATTCTCCTGGATATACAGATCCGTGAGAACC